>Ga0182008_10000022_pt1 | contig 207052 bp, 193 predicted proteins | sample Sormic07211129_1_FD_120482 | JGI IMG/M metagenome (GOLD analysis project Ga0182008, IMG submission 120482) | Rhizosphere microbial communities from Sorghum bicolor, Mead, Nebraska, USA - 072115-129_1 metaG | ecosystem: Host-associated > Plants > Roots > Rhizosphere | place: USA: Nebraska... | reverse complement strand
TTCTGTATTCATAGGTAACAAAGAATATTTCCATATAAGAGACATAGGGGATGGTAATTTTGTTGGGATAGATAATAAAAAAGTTATTTATAAAATAGTTCATGACCCCATGGAGGTAATAGTGCTTAATGAAAAATTATCGGATGTGTTAGCTAACAATTGCCACTAAGAAGGCAGGCTCGGAGACTATAACCCTTGGTAGTTGTATCCAATTGCAAATAGAATAGATGAAGATTTACAGCATTTTTCTGTTCTTTTGTTTTATTAAATCAGATGCAATGAGCAATATTCCATTTCAGACTATAGACTTGACAATGAAGAGATATTTATCCTAACAAAAGGTATGAGTTATATAGTGTCAGATAATTTAAGCTCGCATCGATTAACCCTCCGCAGAAACTGTGCGATTGCTGATCATTGATGGCGAATTTTTGAGTTAGATTATAGTCTAATTTATGTCATTCACAAATTACAAACATTAATATTGTTTTTTACATAAATAAAAGTTTATAGGTAGTTTACCTCTGTTGTTAATCTGCACATTAGTGCTTTTTATATTCCAGCAGTTATAGCGTACTAAGGAGGGCAAATAAAAATATCAAAATATGAAATTGACTGATTTAATTAAAGACATCGAAAGCATAGACCAAGAGGCTATAATTTTTCAAGAAGATAGGGGAAATCCCAATTCTGATATTATACTTTCCTTCGTAGAAGAGGGGGATGAAGGAATTAAAGAGGAAGCAGGAAGAAAATATTATTACCTGATTGAAGTTTTTTTAGCAAAAGAGTTTGTAGAGGATTGGGAGACAAGCTTAGATTATGAGCCATCTATAGAAGAAAAGGCAAAACGATTATACGACTACGCAATCAATGACGTATAAAGTAAAAACGCAGATTAAGCGGCTTTGTCGTTTTATCTAGAAACCAGTGCATTTTTAAAATAATATAATCATGAGTAATGCAGAAGTTATAGAGGAAAAGTATGCTGAAGCTGTTTGCGGCATAAAAGAAGATTGGTTTAAAGCGACAAATACTAAATGGTATGATTATGTTGTTGGACTTCCTATCCATTTACAGATCGTGTATCTAGTTGTCGTATTACATAATCAGATTTTTAATGGAGGTTTCCACCAGTATTTTGTAAACTCTTATGGTCAATTTGCAAAAGAAACTATTAATGCACTTAAAATAATAGGAGCATTAAAAAAAGCAGAATTATTAAAAGAGGCTTTGAAAATTGTAAATGAAAAAAATAGTTCTGACGCAGTTTTTAGAAGACAATTGCTAAATAAAGAACTTGCACAGTTATTTTCCAATGACAGTTTGTTTGCACCTTTAGATAAGTTAGATAGTGCCTTTTATACTGATGAAAGTGAAGATCTAGAAATGTTATTAGGGCACTACCTACGAAGCCACTAAGAACCGAGTAGAAGAAAGATTAAATTTGACTCTAATGAAATGCATTAGCAGAAACCGGGTACTAATTGTTATGAAAAGTCACCTGATTGTTTTAGCTCTATTTCTTTCATCTTGTGTGTACGATCCAGCAGATTCTAGACTTACCATCATAAATAATAGCAAAAATGGTTATTTCATTGTAACTAAAGTTGATACAGCGTTATCTACGCGAGGTTATGGGACTCGACATTTTTCTGAAAAGGATTTATTATCTGGAGATACTTTAGAACTTATGGAACCTGGAGCTAATGGATGGCATATTGTTTTTAATAGTAATCAGAAGGCTAAACTTTATATATTTCTTTATAATAGAGATTCAATTAAGAAACACGGCAATATTGATGAATTGAAAAAAACAAAGACATTCGAAATGTTGGAATATACTGAAAGTGAGCTTGATAAATTGGATTGGAAGGTTTCAATAGGGACTGATAAAACTAATTGAGAATGGATAGTGGGCTTGTTTATGATTATAAATTGATTTCACAATTTAATAATTTATGAAAAGAAATTTCTTGTTAATAATCGGTGTGTTATGTTCATTTCTATCTTGTAATACCGAAAATAAAAGGTATGAAGATTTTTTTATGAAGAATTTTACTTCTTTAGACTCTATGAGAACCTATGTTGAGGATGTAATAAAAACAAAAAAAAATGGCAATAATGACGTTGTTTTGTTGTTTACATCTGAACCACAATATAGTAAACATAAAAATCTTATTTTTGATCAAAATTTAGCCTTAAGAATGAATAGGTTAAACATTAGACAGATTAGATGTGTTACGGAAATGAAAGATGCCTGCGGAATATTTGACGTTATTTATTTTCAATTAATGGCAAATGAAAATCAGGAAAATAAAGTAGTATATTACGTTTATGATAGGTGTGATAATTTTAAGAACTTTGAAAGTTACAAAATCTATCAGAAGAAGATGCTCAAAAATTGGGGGTTATTGATTGATCGAACCTAAGAATTTTATCTATTAAATATTACTATCGAGGCGGAAATCCTATGGATATTAGACTGAGCCCATGTTCCCTTATAGTTGGTTTGGCTGCGAATTTAAGGGAGATGTATGTGGCTGCATGTGAAGTAAGGATTAACTGCAATGATTAGGGGAAAAAGAAAATTCAATATATATAGGGATTATCGAGTGATGATTCTGCGAGAGTATTGTGTTTAGCAATTGAAGAGGACTCTCCTCAATTTTTAGATGCTTTGACTATTTTTCCTAATTTAATATCAAGTAACTTACAGAAGTTAGATTAAGTTGGAATTAAAACAAATACGATAACTTTTGGGTATTTGTATGAGTATTGGGGGCAATGTAACATTGAATTCTGGCCTGATACCACAATGAAAATTGTAGGGCTAGGAATTGTGTTATGTATCAGTTGTTGGGAAAAGTAAGTATTTACTTTTAAAATATCTTTACTGATATTGGCTAGCGCTAGGATTTTCTAGACATGGACATCTATTAATTGTACTCCACTGTGAATTTAATTTCGCTATTTTTGATTAGACACTAGATCAACGTTAAATGAATAAGATAATTCTTTTTACAGTTTGCGTTAGCGCATTACTTTCCTGCAAACAAAAAAACACATCTGAAAATGGGAAAAGCAATTCACAATTTACTGCAATGTGCGAACAATACTATCAGGATGGACTAAAATTATCCCCCATTAACGCTACTTATATTGGAGATGAACGCTATAATGATCTTTTGCCAAACGATGGGTCTCAAGCTTTCATTAAAGAATATAAGGACTTTAATCATCGCTATTTAGATAGTTTAACCAGATTTAAAAGAGATGAACTTACTGCAGATGAGAAACTATCGTTTGATTACTTAAAAGATCAACTGGATATGAATCTGGAAGGTTTGCAGTATCATTCAGAGTACCTTCCTTTCAACCAAATGTTTGCTTTACCGCTAACCATGGGTCAGCTAGGATCAGGCACGGGAGCGCAACCATTTAAAACAGTAAAAAATTATGAAGATTGGTTAAAACGTGTTACTGCATTTTCGGTTTGGGCTGATACTGCTATTGCTAATTTCAAAAAAGGTGCAGATGCTGGTATTGTTCTGCCAAAAGCTTTGGTAGTAAAAATGATTCCTCAAATGCAGAGCATGGTTGTTGCAGATCCTGAAAAAAGTTTATTTTATGGACCAATAAACTTACTTCCATCGAATTTTTCGGCCAATGATAAGCAAAAATTAACCAAGGAATACCGCGATGCAATAACAACTGTAATTACTCCCACATACAAAAGGCTGGGGGATTATCTTCAAAAAGAATACTTGCCTAAAGCCAGAACAACCTCCGGCTTCTCGGCCATTCCAGGAGGCTTAAAATGGTACACTTATTTGGTGAAACAACAAACTACAACCAACAAAACTCCTGAGGAGATTTATCAAACTGGTTTAAAGGAGGTGACCAGAATAAAAAGCCAAATGGATAGTATAAAAAGTCTGACTGGTTTTAAAGGAGATTTAAAGGCATTTTTCGAGTATATGAAAACCGACAAAAAATTCATGCCTTACAAAACACCTAAAGAAGTTTTAGCTGCGTTTGAAAATATCCATCAAAGGATGAAACCTAATTTGAAAAAAATGTTTGATGTTGATCCTAAAACACCATTCGAAATCCGTCAAACAGAGGCTTTTAGGGCAGCATCGGCCAGTGCGGAATACAACCAGGGGTCTGCTGACGGAAAACGTCCGGGCATTTTCTATGTGCCGATTATAGATGCGAAAACATTTAATACCACATCAGGCATGGAATCACTCTTCTTGCATGAAGCTATTCCCGGACACCACTATCAAATTTCTTTAACGCAAGAAAATAAATCACTCCCTAACTTTCGCCGTTTTGGTGGACATAATGCCTATGTAGAAGGTTGGGCACTATATTGCGAATCTTTAGGAAAAGAATTGGGATTATACCAGGATCCTTACCAGCACATGGGTGCCCTTGGCGATGAAATGCACCGGGCTATTCGTTTAGTGGTTGATGTTGCCATTCACACCAAAAATATGAGCAGAGAAGAGGCTATAAAATATATGACTGATAATGAAGCAATCAGCACTGAAGGTGCAACAGCAGAAATTGAACGTTATATGGGCATTCCGGCACAGGCATTGGGTTATAAAATAGGAGCCCTCAAAATAAGGGAATTAAGATCCAAATATGAAAAAGAGCTAGGAGCGAAGTTTAAATTATCAGCGTTCCATACTGCTGTTTTAAAAGACGGATCTTTTCCGTTATCAGTTTTTGAATCTAAAATGGATAGTTGGGCTGAAAGCCAAAAGTAAAATTTTTATAACCTCTATATGTAGCTATCTGAATATATTCGTGAAATGTTATTGTTGCATAAGGATGTTTCATTACTGATTGAGCAAGTGGAAAAAAAGCTTCTTAAACAAGATCAAAAAATAGAGGTGTTATTCAATTATTTAAGTAAATTCATTGAGGAAGAAGATAAACCCAGAACGGAAATAGGCTTTAATCGAAAAGGTAAGTGAGAAAAGAAGGTCCTTTGCAGCTGTCAAGGATGACGTTCCAGTATTGTTGGAGTGGTCGCAGGACACACATTGGGAAGTCGCTGAGGGGATTGCCAAATATTTAGTGCCTCATGTCAATGAGATAGCTCAGGAGTTACTATTTGTCCTAAATACAGATGACGATGGATATATTCTCCTGAGATCATTTTCAGATAAAGATGATAGCAAAGGTGGTTATCCTGTTTATGATACGATGTCCAAAGAGACTGTATGGACTGAACATATAGAGTGGGGTTATGCCTTAGGGATTAAAGGAGCTGAATAACATACCTAATACTAGACCTTATGATTTTTAAAGTTTCTTTTACCATATTCTGTATTTGGTGTTCGGCCATTACCGTAAGTGCTCAGATGGGTGTAACCGATACTTCAAATGCACAGATGAATGTACGACGATCCGAAGCGCAATATTCTGCAGCATTTGACGCTGGCTTGAAAACTAATTTTTTAAAGCTGAATATGCCTAAGGGTTTTACCAAGGTAAATATGGCGGATTGTGATTATGGTAGTTGGAATGGTGATTTTAGGCGTGCCTATAGAACGGCTAAAAGTGAAGTTGTTAAAAGAGATACCTTAAAACTTTCTATAATGAGTTTCAAACGTGTTCTGACAAATCAAGATAGCAGTATTGTCATTGGCATAACTATTTTTTGGGGTTCTACATCTTTTCGTAAAATTAAAGGCGAAGTTGTATTGGATGAATTTAATTGGACTAAAAATGCCAGGCGAATTTTGGAATTTTGGAAAGACACAATATCAACGGAGGATAAGTTTTATGATGAGGACAAATTGAAAATTTGGAAAGCAGATTTTGGAGTGGAATTTTCAGTGAAAGAATCTCCAAAATTTATGGGAAAATTTTTTAATCATAGGTTTAGTCTTATTGCGAATAAGGACCGACAGGTAGCAATTGTTTATTTTTATAGGAATAAAATAAGGGACGAGATCGATCGATTTATTCGGGAACACAATAACTTATTAGAACCTCAAAGCTTTTAATCCAATACTTGATAAGAAATTATTGGAGAAAAATTGCTATTAATTATTTAATCCTTACAGTCCCACCTTTAGGCGCTCTCCTGTGAGCCTCTTCTTGAAAAACATTATTTAATGAATCAATGTCCTGATCAAATTTAGTCGCCTTATCCTTCCCGTATATAAATTTGCTTATGACTAACTTAGGGTCTGTATTATAATAATCCAGCGAAACTCCTAAACTAAATACCCTGCCTTCCGAAGCGAGGATAAGATCAGGATGTTTAGCATATCACTTATCTTTAAAAGCCCCAAAGGCTATAATCAAAGGCAGTTTTGAAGCATCGCTCCTTACATGATACACTGCAAGTAAATCATTTAAATACAATAGCTTACTGTCACTATTAAGTATTACTTCTACCGCTCCAAATTTGGTTTCCTCTTTTCCATATTTGGTTGCTTTTTCTGGAGACAGTACATTAAGCATTTTAATTTGTGCTTTATCTAATAACATTAATGATAGAGGGTCAGCTTTTTTGCCATTTATTAGCAAATAAGGTCTCCGATAATTTGTGACCTCAAATCATCCGTATTTATACCAGAATTCGTGAAATGCTATTGTTGCATAAAGATGTTTCGTTACTGATTGAGCAAGTTGAAAAAAGCTTCTTAAACAAGATCAAGAAATCGAGATTGAGGATACTGTTGATGAAGCAGCAAAACGGTAATCGCAAATAAAGTCTTATGTCGAATAAAGAACTCATATTTGAATTTATTGTAACTTGAATTTTTATTACTGTTAGAAGTTTTGAATAGATAAATCTATAATTGGTAAATATGATATTTAGGTTATGGTTGCTAGTAATCGTATTGCCTGGTGTTCTCATCTCCTGCAATTTTAGTGAAACAAAAAAGCAAGATTCTCCAAAGATCAGAATTGAGAAGGCGGTTGGTTTAGAGTATAATTTACCATTCGATACTCTACTAACAAATGTAGACACAGAAATACTCGGAATCTGGGGTCCTCCAATAAGAATGGCAGAAGACAAATATTTTTTGGTGCTTTATAGTGGAGCTAAAAAATATTACAATGATTTTATTAGTGTATTAACCAGTAAGGAATATAAGGAAAGCGAAAAGATGATTTGCATTTTTGCTGCTCAGAAACTGGAATTGCATCAGTATGTTAAGTTCACAGATGACTGCGTTCTTCTATTTAAACGTGGGGTTATCAATGAGGATATGTTATATTATGTTTGTTTTCCGGATGGTTGGAAGACAAAATACAGATTTGCCGAAAATTATAATAATGAAGATGTTAAGCGGATATTAACTACGGTGCTAAATATTAAATCTTTATCAAAAAGAACAAAGGTAATAGTGTGGCACATGTATACTGGTGAAATGTGGAAAGAGCATATGGTAGCTATAAGCAATGGAATGCCAGAAGAATAAGTAAGAGAGAATTAAGTCCAGTTGCTTCATCTATTTCGAGAAAATTTGACCATTTAAAAGTACTTTTAAAGCATTAATAATTACTTTATACTTATATTTTACACATTAAACTTTCGCCAAAAGTGATCCCGGCCAAAATCAGCCAGGTTTTGTTGTTTTAAGAATTGCCGGTATATCTGTTAAGGTGTTTGTTTTTTTAAGCTGCAGGTTGTGTTTTTGTAGCACCCAAAAACCTACTTGCCTATATTCTTAATTGTTAGTAGGAGTAGGAATAAAAGTAAAATTTAATCTACCTAGTTTTTAACGCGGAAGATAGATGTAGTAATTTAAGAAGGCTTATCTCGCTCCGTTGATAGCCTGAAATTAAATGATACGATGATTTATAATAAAAATTATACTAAAGTTGTTCTAATTTTTTTTATTTCTTTTGTCATATTGATGACCATAGGAGTAATCTACATAGAACGTACAGGCCGATCCGAAACGCTTAACTACCAATTTAATGGAAAGGTTGATAGTATTAGGTATAATATCAAAGGGCAGGCCTATGTCTCAATAAACGGTGTTGAATATTATCTTTTTGATCCTGATTGGGATTTTGATCATAACAGAATTCAAAGAGGTGATTCACTGGTTAAGAGAAAGAATTCGATGATAATTGAATTATTTAGACAAAATGTTTTGGTGACCACCGAGGGGAAGGATAATTAATAATAGATTTGTTATACGATGACCTTAAAAATACAAAGGGTATTGCTTTTACATATAATGGCAACAGGACTCACTATCCCCGCTTGCACATTTAGTCGTACTTATGTGGATAGAGCTGACGATATTCGAGAGGGGAAACAGTTTGTCAATAATTTTTACAATAAATAAAAGTAACCTATTCTTCGTAAGGAAATGAAACGAATATCCATCTTTATATTAGTATCCTTGTTTGTTGGTTTAATAATAGGATATAGTTATAATAATTTTTTCGGTTCATCCTACATAATTGGGAGATATGCCAATAGAAATTTTAATCATTCGCATTTTTTCCCTGATATTCCCTATGTAGCTGATACCTTGACCCTCTTTAAAAACAATCGTTTTGAAAGCCCTTATTGGGGCAAAGGGTCATATAGGATAATCTATAGTTTAGAGGGGACTAAGATTCAATTAACATATAGATATAAGTTTGGGTTAGCCGGATATAAGGCTTCAATTGAACGGTTAAACTGGAGGACGCCTAAGATAATTCTTGATAGAGATAGGGGTCATTATTATGAAAAATTGGAATGAAAGGAATAAAAATAGAACGAAATTATTAAACCGTGATAAAATGAAAGTGATCTTATTGTACATGTCTTTGATGGTAAGCTTAAATGCATTTGGACAAAAGCCAAAGAGCTTACCACTGATCATTTCGATTGATGGGGACATACCAACAAGCGATATCTATAAATGCCACTTCTTGGTAAAAGATAGCCTTAACAGAGTGTCTGACAGCATCCATTTTGATTATCGCGTAAGTCAAGCAACAGTAACTGAACGTCAATATCAGAGACTTAAATCTTTGAGTTCAAACAGTAAATTAATCATAAGGTTCGAGTATTCACCAGTTAAGTCCGTAACTAACGTTCCTCATACATATGAATGCGCAATTAATGTAAGTTGGATAAATGATGTCTATATTATATTGAAGTTCCATAACTATGAAAACAAACTTAACTATGCATTCTTCAATAAGCGTAAAGGTTATGGAGTTGAGATAGAAATTCCAGGAAGTGCCAGTATGTTATTAAGCCGCGTCAAACAATCTATTCCATGGTAGCCCTCTAAGTGTAAAGCCCAACCCAATGGCTGGGCTTTACACTTGGAGGGCTACTTATTAGCTTTATGATCGCGAATTACTGCGTCAATCACTTTAAAGAAATGAAGCTACCAAGAAGGTCGAAAATTATGTAGAAAATGGAGCACTAACAGCTTGTACTGCTGCACCTGGAGCGGGGGAGGTAGCTATTTTTCGTAGTGGTAGTAAATGATGTATACTGTAAAAATTCTATCAGTCTTTCTTTTAGATTTACAGGTAATAGTAAAGTATAAATTATTTGTACAAGTTTTGTGTCAGGGCAGTAATGATTATATTAGTGGTATCCATTATGAGGTCGGCTTGTTGAAGTTCGTTATTTTAAAAGGAGCAATGAGATATATTAGATTACTATTAGCAACACTCATATGGCTCCTGACTTTTTCAGGTACTCAGGTTTTTGATGATCGATCCTTGATTAAGCAATTGGAATATCTGTTTAAGGCTGAAATGCATTGTGGTGAGATGGGTTGTAGTCAACGGATTTTAATAAGACAACCACCTTCCAAGTCACTTGCCGAATCAATGACAGCCATTGATGATAGAACAATTATGAATCGTATGCATTTTACAAAAGAGATGCGGATTCAAGTTCTAAAAGAATGATACTGTAAAAAGTGACAAACTATTTTATATTCGTGGAAGATGGAAGAATATCGAAGATAAAGATTTTACAATTGAAATATAAGCTTTGTATTCTTTCACAAGAATGCTGACAGATGGAAATCCACGTATTCTGCCAGTTTTGATAAATCGAAAAGCACAGGAAGTCATAACCGGCAAACGTAAGGAAATTAATGAAATATATACCATCTACAGAAAATGGTTAGGTGCAAATGAAAAGACAGATTTTAAAGACTTCAAGTTTCCTTTAGCGGATAGTCCATACGATTGGTTGGGGGGAAATGAAGATTTAAATAAGTATCTTAAGAAATCAATCCAATAATTGATTCGATATAAGAATGAAAGAAAAAATAGTTAGTAGTGGGTTTGTTCGATTGGGGCAATTGATATTGTTACTTTTTCTTTTGCCATTTCTCTTGTTATTTACTTTTCTTTTATTGAGAAAACCTTCGTTTGATGATTTTATAATTTTAGTGCCAATTCTTGCTATTTGTTTTTTGATATTTAAAACGGGATTCTCTTACGCTGATATATACTCAAGAGGAGATCTGTTAGTTATGAAGAAGATCTTTGTAACGATAGTTAGAACTAAGAAAGATCTTGAAAAGGTTCAAAAAGGATTACTTCCTTTTTCATACTATTTAGTGTTTAAAGATCAAACAAAAGTGTATTTTCAATATGTAACTTTAAACCTCTTTGATAATTTGGGGAATGCTTGCACCGTTAAAATATTTGATTCTATAAAAGCAGAATTTTCTGAAGTTGATAAATTAAATTGAACCTTTGTTGGGAACTGAAAGCCCCTTGAAATAAGTCTGGTGGCTGTTTACTGCAACAAAAGTCTTTGTTTTCCTTGTGGTATCGCTAATCTTTGGAAATCGGAATATATTAATAAATTAGAAAGAAATTGCTAATACCTTTAGTTTTAGATAGTCAATATAAGTATGGATAGAAAATATTATTACCAAGTTTATTTAGAAGTGTCCCTAAAAAATGCTGAAAAAGTTTTTGGCTTTGTTAACATATCACATATTCCATACAGCGAATTTGAAAAGATTTTTAAAAGTCAAATGGAAGATGAGAAAACAGTATTTGACAATGGTGTAGGATACTATATAACCCCTGAGTTGTTTCAAATTTATAAAGATTATTTGATGCAAGAAATTCCTTTTACTTTTGACTTTAGATTGTTTGATTATGCGGTAGGAATTTCGAGTGTCAAAATAGAGGAGTATAAAAAAGATTATTATGAAGAACTACCTTCCTATTGAAATGTAACCCCTAGCACACCAACTAGATTCCCGTATACTAGAAAATAATATGAAATATAGCTCCGTTAGAGAAATATTAGAAAACATCGTTGAGTTGCTTATCGCAGGGGATTTTCCGCTTTTGTGGCTGAACGACCTTGATCAGAGGATAGCTGCAGAAGAAATGTCTGAGGCAGTTAGCGGGTACGGAACAATGACCACCCCGCCGCCAAGTTCTTTCGAAAAGATTAACATTTATCAGACTGACGACCCAAACCAGGTCAGAATAGATTTTGACTTGTGGTTCGATGGGTCGAAAAGTGACCTGACTCTAAAGTGTACAATTAATAGTTCTCAGTTAAAGAAATATAGTATAGACGACATCAGGATGCTCTAATTATGAATATTGTTGTCAGCTTTGATTGGGCTAGTAGGTTGCATATCTCATTATGCAGCCTAGTGTTGTTTTTGTATGTGCAAGATGTCTTTTTTTCGGGCAAAAAGTGTTCTTGCCCTGAGCTGATCTTCGTGCCTTAATTAGGGCTCAGAGAGTAAAAACTGCTCGCAACTCACAGTTTATCGCACTGCCTAACCCTATCATCAGAGGTTCAGGTAGTTCATTTGTTAAGTTCCGGAGAGCAGAAGAAAGGGGAGTTGTCAAGGGATGCGTGGAATAAATGGCCTCAGAGCGCAAAGGCTAAGCGCGTTTATGCTGTGAAAGTCCCAATCAATGTCCTTGGTGTACAGGTTGGTACTTATACTTATGATGCCGGAGGGACAAAGTTGAAGTCGGTACAAAATTCGGTTATAAGGGAATACATCAGTGGAATCCATTACAGAAATAATGTCCTTGATTTCATTGGCACCGAAGAAGGGCGTGTAGTAAGGAATACAGATGGAACTTATCGGTATGAATATAATTTAAAGGACAATTTAGGTAATGTACGTGTATCTATTGATGACAGTACCGGTGTTGCGCGTATAATTCAGGAAGATGAATACTATGCATTTGGATTAAATAGTCCAAAAAAAGTTTCTGGAGATAAAAATAATTATCTTTACAATGGTAAAGAAGAGCAGGATGTTCTAACTGATGAGTATGATTATGGCGCAAGGTTTTATGATCCGCTGATTGCAAGGTGGACGAGTGCTGATCCTTCATCAGAAAATGGTGGACAGGAAGGTTTAACACCCTACCAATATGGGATGAATAATCCTATTCGCTATGACGACCCAGACGGAAAATGTCTTACATGTTTAACTGCGCTTGCTGGTGCTTTGATTGGCGGTGGAATTGAATTAGGTGGTCAGTTATTATCCGGTAAAAGTTTTGGAGATGTTGATTGGGCGGATGTAGGCGTTGAAGCAGTAAAAGGGGGGCTTATCGGCTCTGGTGTAGGTGCTGCATATGTAACAGCTGCGGAAGTTGGCGGGGTAGCTGTAAAAGCATCATTTGATTATACAACGGATAAGGGGGGTAACAAAAACATTTTCAATGGCCAGAAATCAGTAGGAAATGCGATTTTGGATGCTGGTACCGATGTTGTTGCAGGTAAAATCGCGGGATCTATTGGTAAAAAAATTACTGGGGGTCTTCAAAAAGGCCTTCAAAATAGCATTGCAGCCGAAACTAAAGCAGCAAAGGGCTTAGTTAAAGCGGAAAATGCTTTCAATAAAGTTACAGACGGCGGTAAAAATCTGTTTGGCGTAAAGGCAATGATCGCAGGACAAAAACTTGGTGTTGCGCAATCAACATCCCAAGCTGCTCGCAAAGCAGTTGTTAGATCACAAATGGCTACAGCTGCGTCAAAAAGCGCCGTAAGTTCAGCCGTTAAGAACGGAGCCCAAAATACAGTAGTCGATAAGGTTAAAAGCTTTTTCGGTCTCTAATAATAATATGATGGAGAAATTAAAATTAGCATTAACATGGGTTGCAATAATAGGAGTAATAACGCTGGGTTTTTACTGGATATCGAAAGATGCCGAAAAGAGTGAGTCTGAAGAAATTGAAGCCATGAGTCATGGTTATAGCTACTCGAAAGGGGTTATTTCAGAAAAGCACTCATATAAAGGACGAACTATACATGTTAAATATCGAATAGACGGTGTTGAATATGAGTGTAAAAGGAATTGGGAAAATAATCCGCGAAATCTTGGCGTAGGAGACTCTGTTTCATTCAAATATGCTACCGATAACCCTAAAATAATAATTACTGAGTTAGAGGATGGTTATTGACCTATGTTGTTTAGTGGAATGAAAAGAATTTGAATATACTTCTCAATACAGCGGGAATCAATGGCTCACATATTCTGATGATAATCTTAATAGGTTAATGAGCTCGTCTCAATTCGGAGAAAATCTGAAAGCATCAGGTTTTGGCGAAACAATAAGTAAAGATGGTAAGGTAATAAACTATACTAAAGATAAAGCAAAATATTCAGTAAGAGAGCATCCTCAAAAGAGCAGAGGAACTCCGGGCCCATCTGCTGATTATATAAATGGAACAAAACAACCTACCTTAAAGATTAGATTTGGAGTGAATTAATTATGACAATAGATTTCATAGAGTCTGAAATAGATTTTTTTAAAGAAAGGAGGCAGTTAAGCCAAGTTTTATGTGAAGGTGTTGATTTAGTTCAAAATCCTTTTAAGGACGACTTTAATTTGTTCATAGCATTTGAATTCGACAGGATTTATAGCGAAATGTTCTATGGAGGACTTTTGCGCTTCTTAAACGATATTAATGATACAGAATTTACGTTTTATACCTTAAATCCAATTCCGGACAAGTATTTTTTTGAAAATTTTTCTAGATATAGTATTGGTAAAATTCCAATCAATGCTGCTTTTACTGATTATATGGATTTTCTAGATAGAGATCCTGGGAATAGCCCTGCAGATGCGTTGTTATATAATGCAGAGACAATTGCCATATATTCTAATACGTCGGTTTGGGGGTTTATTGGTTCCAAGGACTTAGAAATTGGAATAATCGGATTTAATTCAGGTGAAATTAAAAATAAATTCATTAGTCATTTTGAAGATAGCTATTTTACCACTTTGGAGGATCGAATAAATGAAATAATTAATATGTTGGAATTAAGTCGGGAGAGCGAAGGGGTTTATTCAGAGATGATTAGGAGGTATCCTGCTGTTGGATAATCTTTTTCATTTGAATGTCTTTTTGGCAGGTGGAATATGATTGACCCTATGGCGGAGAAGATGAGAAGGCATTCACCGTATAACTACGCTTTCAATAATCCAATTAGATTTATTGACCCAGATGGGATGATGCGATTTACTGATTATTATAATTTGGACGGGAAAAAGGTTAAACACGTAGACGATAATAAGAAAGACAAAGTAATAGTTTTAACAAAAAGTGGCAAAGAAAGTAAAGTTAATAAAGCCAATGAAAGCGGACAGGTAATTAACAACCCTTCAAATGAAATGGCTGATAAGTTAAGTGATGCATATATGATAAAACTGAAGCAACAGGTAATGAACATCATATTGCTATAGGAAAGCAAGGTAACCTATCAGTTAAAGTGGAGGGGTCTGCGGGTATGATAAACTCTAAAGAAACTGGAATTGCCTTAAATGATTTGGTAACACAAGATGATTTATTCGATTATGATGCACATACACATCCTTTGGAGAAAGATGAAAAAGGGAATATACTCGATTTTATTCTTGTTTCTTACATCTGTTTTCCTTTCCTGCGAACAAGAGAAAAGCAAAGAAAAATGGAGGCATGTTGAGATTTCGTCACGAAATCAATCTCAAGTAATCACAATAATTACTGATGGTAATAAAAGATACTTCATTCCCGGAAAACATAAACATATTGTCCCTAAAGATGAATATTTATTAGTCGACCTTTCAAAGGTAGATGCCTTGGGAGACGCAATATCTGTCTGCTGGAGTGATTCTGGCCATAAGTGGAAGATAGCATCTGCTTATGCACAGTTGGTAGAAAATAAGTTAGATACTTCAAAATTTGTTTACTATGACCCGAAAGATAGATATGGTGCACCCTCGGTCAAGGAATATCTCGGAGAGAACTGTGGAGGGGTGTTAATAAGAGAAGATTTGAAACCGCAGGGAAATTTAATAGTTACTTATCTAGAAGAAACTGATAAATAACTAGATGGACCTGCAACCTTTGAGTGGAGACAGATTTGAAAAATAAATAAATTAAGAGGTTTTTTTGTACAAACGTAAAAATGTTCTAGTTTTTTGGGACACGAATAGTCTATTCAAGGCATCGGGTCATTCTAAATCTTTTAATTTTATTAAGCTAAGCTCAGAACAGAACGAAACAATTAATAATGTGCCTCCAATAATTTTTGAACCACTCGTTTGGATATACAACATAAAAAAGCAGAAATTAAATTCATAGGAATGGGCAGATATTATCTGCTAGAATGGTCAGTATATTGCAGTCCTCAAAAAGAACTTTGGTAAGCATTCTAAGCCTGCCGGGAGATGGCGGGCTACTAAAGTTGCATTCGGAGCAAGTGCTGTGTTGTTGACCGACGATCTCACTGATGTTGGAGTTATTGATGATATAGCGATTCCATTTGTTTTTGTTGCTAGTTACAGCTAGAGCTAATTACATAATCCCCAAAGCCAGGCTTATTGCTCAGCAGAAATTTGACCACTTACAAAAGTTCTCTAAAGTATTAATAATTCCGATTACTCTATGATTTTGATAAATTGGAACTGAAATGTTTTTTATTTGTTTTTATACTGTTAAAGTATTTCAGTTGATCCTTATCTTCTATTTGTTACTATATTGTCTTGAATGAGTTTTCTCATTCTGATTATAATAGTAGAAAGGTAAATAAATAGAAGTCCAGCAAATTTAAAAGTTGATAAATCGATTGTTACCTACCGTCGATATATAGGTGTTTCTCAATAAAAATTTAATTATGTTTAATACTAGAATTTTGGTCTTTGTACTATCCTTGTTTTCGCTTTTGAAAGCAAATGCCAATACAATCAGTAGCTATTGTGTTAAACAAGATAAATGTGCTACTTTAAATTTTGATTCATTACTAAATGTAATCGACCTTCAGATTGATGGAGATTGGGAGCCGCCAGGAAAACTTCTTCGCTTAGCTGATTTCAATACTATTTATGATAATCCAAATAGGTATATCGAAAGTATAAAAAAATCATTTGCTAATAAAAATCTAAGCGAGACAAAAAAAATGATTTGCTTATATAGCGTTCAACAATTGGACTTGAAACATTATTTGGAGTTATCTAATTATTGTTTGAAACTAGTTAATGATGGGTTTTTAAGTGAAAGGATCTTCTTTCTTCTGATTTTTCCTTACGAATGGAATACTGACATAAGATTTGCAGAGAACTATAAATTGGAAGGAGTCAAAAAGTTTCTGAAAGCGGTTATTAACAATGAAAAATTACCATGGCGAAATAGTATTAAAAATGTTTTAAATGGGCAGATGTTAAGGGACCGGAAAAGAATGAATAGAGAAGGAGGGCTACTTTGAAGTTAGATTACGGGGCACATTTCTATGATCCGGTAATTGGAAGGTGGAATGTGGTGGATCCAAGTGCCGAGGATGGTGATCAGGAGTCTTGGACACCTTATCATTATGGATTCAATAATCCCATAAAGAATACAAATCCAGATGGAAAGCTTCCACTTCCAGTTATTGGTTTTCATAGTCCTGTGTCTCAGGAGTTTTCTTATTCCTACTTATTTGAAATTGGCAATAAAATATATAAGGGTAATTCGATGGAATCGAAATTTAATATCGGCGATACAATTTTGGTTAGGTATTTAAAATCCAATCCAAGTATAAATGAACCAGTTGGGTATTATCCAAAATAGACCTTAGTGCAGGCCTGAAGAGATGTTAGATTATGGCGCGAGGTTCTATGATCCGGTGATCGGGAGATGGACAACGCCCGACCCGCTGGCAGAGCTGATGCGGAGACATTCCCCTTATAACTATGCTTTCAATAACCCCATTAGATATATTGACCCTGATGGGATGATGCCTTGGACAGACTACTATAATTTAAATGGACAAATGGTTAAGCATGTCGAGGATGGGAAAACTGATAAAAAAATGGTGTTAACAACAAGCAAAAAAGATGCTGTTGTAGATAAAGCCATTAGTGATGGTCATGTAGTTAATCAAATAACTGATGGACAGGTTAAACAGATGGATGGTATGTATGCTTTCGGACAAAGTGATAAAACTGGTACAGAACAAGGTTTCATGTTCGGACAAAATGGGCAATCTTCAAAAACTGTTACAGGAATCGAGGGAGAGGTAAATAATGCCGCCTGGAGCGAGGCCCGGGAAGATTTAGCGGCTAAGGGTGATAAGCCCATTTCTGATGCTCATTTACACCCATTAAAATATGATGCAGGCGGTAGTATTATTGAATATGGATTACCTAAGCCATCTGTAGGTGCAGGAAAAGATACTGATCCTAAGAATAATATAGGATATACACAACCATCAATGGTCTTAGGGTTTAGAGAGCAAATCACCCCGCTGCCGTCAGGTCAAATTGGAGGAACGCCCGAGAGGAGTTATATACCGAGAGTTGGATTTTACAACACAGGAGGTACCATCATACAGATTGATTATTCAGATTTAAAAAGAGCTATTCAGAAAATTAATAAGTAAGATGAGGGTACAACTTTTATTAATGCTGTTATTGTGTGCAGTTGCGCTAAGTTCTTGTAAGGCTTATATGGATGTAGCTGGGGATGGCATTACAACTGACTATATGACATTGAGATATAACAATAATTATAACGAATTAGATTATTTCAACAAGGTTAATGGTGTGGCAGATAAAGAAGTTTTTTATACTACGCACTTTGCTATCAATTTGCCGAAGAAGATCGTTTATTGGACGAGGTTGGATAATAAGTTTTATTACGAATATGATTCTAAACAACTTATATACATTTATACATCCTACAAGAATGAAGGGAAGGAATCTGATAGGTGGGAGTTAAAGGATATGGACGAAGGTTCTGAGTGGAAGTATTTAGGGGAATATTGGAGTAAAAGAGGGTACGATGAAAAAGAGCTTGATGCGGCAAAGAGTAATAGAATTACAAAACTTTATACAAACGGCAAATACGAAATCCTGTTGTACAATATAAACGAAAAAAACTATGGTTCTTTCCTAGAGAGGATAAAGAGCTTTAAAGTTAAATAAGACTTCGGTAAACCTAGCGGATAGCATTTGTTTGTGCTAGGGAATAAAAATTGTATCAGGCCCAGCAGAAATGTTGGGCTTTTCTATTTAAGGAGTGCCTGTAGTTTGTTTTTAGCAAAGAAAGCATCCATAGTAGCGAACAAGTGTGAACGTTCTTCCTGTGGTAGCTTTTCAATGAGTTTCAGGCGGGTCAAGGCATCCTGGTCAATGTTCTGATATTCGGCATCCTTTACCAGGTAATCCAGGGTTACCCCTAATGCATCGGCTACCTTGGCGGTCGTATCAATCGAGGTTTATGCCGCGAAAGTCCCTTTACTGCTTTTCTTACGAGGCTACCTTTGCTGTAACAGATGAGCTAACCAATAGGTTACTTCATTCATTAGTTTCCTGGTTCACCCGCTCGGTAACTCAACTGATCAGCAGTTCAAAAGATCATCAGATCACAAACTAAATCAGGTGGTAAATGAAAACCAATATTATATCTTTGGTCAAAGGAACGTTCTTTATAAAGCTGAAATGTTGCTGCCAGCGAATCCGGTGAACTGTAAAAAAGTTGCATAAAGGTGTTAGATTATGGGGCAAGGTTCTATGATCCGGTGATTGGAAGGTGGAATGTGGTGGATCCTAAAGCAGAGGAGATGAGAAGGCATTCGCCTTATAATTATGCTTTCAATAACCCGATCAGATATATTGATCCAGATGGGATGATGCCTGTTGGACCAAGACCAGCTTGGATTCAATTTGCTCCATGGGTTGTTACTGCGATTGAAGCAATATCGGCTTACGTATCAGCGGAAGTTGTTGTAGGTACGATTGTAGTGGCAGCAGTTGCTAAGACATCATATGATGGAATCAAATATCTTCAAAAGAATAGTGATAATTCCTCTTCCGTATCAGACTTTTTCCCTAAGAGTATTGTTAAATCAGAGCAAAAAGAGGAATCAGATCAAGTAGATCACTTAAATGGTGGGAATCGATTATCACCTGATAAAATAAAAGCCCCTCCAGGGAAAAGAGGCAATGCACCAACAGGTGAGGATGGTAATCCTGTTGAGCTTAACCACAGAAATCAAGAGCCTGATGGGCCAATAGATGAAATGACACGGAAAGACCATAGAGAAGGTGAAAATTATAAGAAAAACCACCCAAACACAGGTCAATCAAAATCAAAAATAGATAGGAAAGAATTTAAAAAGCAGAGAGAAAATCATTGGAGAAGTGAATGGGATAAAGGCCGATGGGAATTTGACACAGAAGGTAATAAAACTAATTAAATATGACTGAATTTTATGATCAATTTTTTTGTGAGTGTAATGTAGAATACTCGATTATCATAGATGATGACGGTAGAGTTGCGTATGCATATTTGTATAAAGGGAATGATATTATTGGAGATGTATGGCTTTATAATCAAGCTGCCACACCTATCTTTACTCATTGGAATCAGGAAGATATGCCTTTTTTAAATCCTAAGGAATATATTAAGGATGAGATTGACCCTATATTAAACACTAATGAGGTAAAGTTAGAATGGAGTGTATCTAACAATAGGATTCAGAGTGTATTGATTTTTATAAGAAAGAACTTGGTCGCGAGACTTGAACCTGGATCTACCCCAGGTTGGTCGAAGTGTGTTTCGAAAGATGGCCCCTTAGCTAAATGTTATGAATGAAGATTTGTTAAGTATTTTAGGAAAAATAGATGAAAATTTAATTGGAAGAATAATATCTAGTAGTGAAAGGAAGTTATTGACTAATAACTTTGATATAAAACAATTTCCTGCTGAGTTAATAGAAATACTAAGTAAATATAAAATAATAGGACAAATTTTCTCTATTTCAGATGATAGAGATCCGAGTGGTATTGGAGTAGAGATGAAATGGTTCGACCCTTCCGATCAAATAGAAGAGGCATATAAATGCTACCCTGGGCGTTTAGTTATTAAAGATGATTATTTGCCAATTGGAATGTGCCTTTCTGGTTCAGGTGATCCTTATTTTTTAAAGACTATAGATCAAAAGTATATGGTGTTTAGACTTCCTCATGATGCTATTTATGAAGATAACTACGATTACGATTCCGCAGAGTTTATATGTTTGCTTCATGAATTATTTAATAATCTATCTAATTTAGACTAATTTCCCAAGAACCGATTGAAATATTAGATTACGGGCGTGGTGATGTCGACTTAATCGGAGGGGGAAAATTTCTAATGCAGGAAAGGGACTAACATTGAATGATAAAAATAGAGGGCTTAAATCTGGTGTTTATGAGCGTACTATAGATGGAAAGACAGAGTATGCGTATCTACCACGCTGCCGGATTAAGTTCACTCACAAAAGGAGTAGGGAAATCTAATGTGGATGCCTATATTATGATTTCCGATCCTTTAAATGCGTATCAGACGGGCCAGCCGTTACTTAATACTGCAGGAGGTATAAAGCATTACTTGCAACCCAGAAGCATAAGCGGAGCTGTTAATGGTCATAGTATTAATTCGGTGATAGAGGCCCTAAGCACTCCTACAGTTGGTCAGCAGATGTTTAATAAGCTAAAACAGGCATTAATTCCACCGAGACTTTATTAATAATACAATGAAAAGGATAATAATGGCAATAATGGCTTTATGCTCTTTAATGGGGTGTAATAGTCAGGAGGAAGAAGTTGATAAATCAAAATTATTGGGGAATGATTATCGTCTATTTCAGGGAACTCCTGCTTGGGCCCTCGCTAAGGCTGTTGAGGTCGGCGATACTTCCTCGATTAGGAAAGAGGTCAAGGAGCATAAAATTAATCCTGACTATCAGGAATCCCAGTTTGGAAAAACGTTACTTATGGTTTCTACTATAAATAGTCACTATAATAGTGTTAAGGTACTGCTAGAGTTAGGAGCTGATCCTAATCTTAAAGATAAGTATAGGGGTTCAAGTGCTATGACTGATGCATCTGGCAACAATGATCCAAAATATTTAAAGCTATTGTTGATTCATAAAGGTAATCCAAATGCCTTGGAAGATGCGTCAGTAAAGGAAGGTGATCTGGTAAGGGAGACTGCTTTAAACAAAGCAATAAATCCTTTGGACGAAAACGGGCTTCAAAAAGTGAAGTTATTAGTTGAAGCAGGTGCTGATATCAATTATTCGAATGAAGGAAAGCCAGCCTATACAAAATTACCTATATCAGACGCAATTACAGCAGATAAAATGGATATCGTATTGTATCTTCTTAAACACGGGGCAGATTATAAAAAAGGAATGTATAAAACAGTTGATGATCAGGAAGTTTATATTTTGGAGGCATTGAGGAATAGTATGTTTGACCTGCAATCTTCGGATTATCAAAGAAAACTGGAAGTTATTACTTTTTTGAAAGGTAAGGGTTTAGACTATTATAAAGAGCCGATTCCGGATTATGTACTTAAAGATATCAAAAAGAAATACCCTAAAAACTGGGAGGAATACGCTCGGAAGTATTAGTAAAATGCCAACAAAGCCCATCAGAAATGTTGGGCTTTGCTATTTATCTGATTGGCTGGATATACGCTTAGCTTCATATACGTTTGTTTTGTTATCTACAAGTTGTGTTTTTGGGTGCCCAAAAACCTGCTTGCCTTCGCTTAGTTGCGAAGGAGAGGAAACCTTCGCAACTTGGTTTCTGCTGCAGAGGTTACTTACTGCCTTTTAAGAGTTCGTTCTTTTCCCTTTCTGCTTGCAGGAGGCGTTGCAATCTAGCCAATAGGTTGCATGAGTACTTATGCAGCCTATTGACTTTATATCTGAGGTGTTTTTTTTCGAGACTCTGCGACCCATTTGCCTTCACCTAGAGTTAAATTGAATGAAACTGCCGTTTTTGCTGAAACTCCAACTAATGCTATTTCTTTAAAATATATCTGTTCTTCTTGCCCTCTCCTGCAGAAGCAGGTATTTTTTCAATCATTGAATTTCTAGGGCTTTTCCCTAATAGATCGGTTATTCGCCTAGGTTCAACTTTATTTCGTACTTCTTCTGGTAATTGAGCCCATATTTCTTCAGCAGTATGGGGTGTGTTGAGAAAGTCTGAATTAAGTATGATATCTAAGTTCCCGGCTAAGTCAATGCTATAATTCCTGTTGACTTGTGGGACTCCCTTTTCTTTACGATTTAAAATCAGATCTCTGGTTTGCTTCGGCAAGTCTTTAACTTTAGGCATTTCAAATTTTGGATTCCCCAGTTCGAAGTATCTTAACCCAAATACATTTGAGATTCTTTCTGCTGATTTTAAAACTACACCTTTTTTCCCTTTGAGAATTTCTTTAATATCATTTGTATTAGATTTAATTAGCCTAGCGAGGTCGGCCTCGATTAAACCGAAATGCTTTAAGTACTTTAAAAGTTGTTTTCCGAATTCAATTGAAACATCTAAAATTTCTTCTTTCAAAATTAACTTGTTTTATTATCGATATAATTTTTGCTATTTCGATTATTGTGATTATGTTTGTTTAAGTTTATTATAGCGACATAAATAAGGCAGAAGGTATTCTGCTTTTAACGATGTCTCTTGTTTGGAAAAACCGACAATTTGCCCACAAGAGTATCGTGAGTTCGCCCAATGCGCTGGATTGTTCTATCTTTGAGATATTACACCAGTAGGGCGAATCTTGCGTAGGACTTGCGGGGCAAACCGAAAATCTCGTGTAGATTTTTGGGAAGGGTTACTTGTCGGTTTCCTCCATCCAAAAGTAGTAAGATTCCCCTGCTGGTTTTTAACCAATAGGATACTTCCAACTTGCTTTTGAAAGAGGCTCGTTTACATATAACCAAATATGGAAATGAGATTGTTCGGCAGTTCAGAATTTAATCAAACCCACACCAAAATCGGTGCAGAAATACTGCGAGCTTTCCTTTTTCCAATTCCTCAAAATCTTCTTCAAAATGTCATAAAGAACATTCACAAGCCTCCTGATTAGTTCAACTTTTTTCGAATAATTTTCTAACCAATTAAACCAAAAAAGATGAAAGTATTATACTTAAGGGGATTGTATTGTCTCAAAACTAATCATATTACTGCATTTATACTAATCAATAATCTGAATGTTTAGAACACTCTTTTTCTATCAGCGTATGCCAACATAGGGAACCATTAGAAACGGCATAACTTAATAATAAAAAGCAAAATCAACTAACTGACTTATTACATGAAAAAAAATATACTAGTAATAGTACTGGCCATGCTTTGCTTAATTTTTAAAGCCAATGCACAAAAGCTACTACAAAAAAATGAGATCAGAGGAAAGATTGTCTCTGCCTCAAGTGGAGAAGCTTTAGCTGGAGCCATTATAAAAATAGTGAGTACAAATCAAAATACAATCAGCAACAGTAATGGAGAGTTCAAACTAAACTTAGCCAACGGAACATATAATTTAACAGTTCACTATTTAGGCTATAAATCCAGGAAAGTAAGTGTGCAGATTCCTGCCAAAGACAAGCTCGTTATTGTACTCGAGCAAGATGAGCAAGCCTTAAAGGAAGTAGAAGTAATAAGTACAGGATACCAGAACATTCCAAAAGAGAGAGCAACAGGTTCATTCACTCAAATAGATAGTAAGTTGTTAAACAGGAGCCAGAGTACTGATATTTTAAGCAGGATAAATGGTGTTGCCAGTGGAGTGATATTTACAGGAAATGGCAATCATCAGTTTAAACAAAGCAATATCGAAATCCGAGGTAGAGCAACACTTTTCTCAAATCCAAATCCTTTAATTATTCTTGATAACTTTCCTTACGACGGTGACCTGAGTAACATTAATCCGAATGACGTTGAAACTATCAGTATCCTCAAAGATGCCGCTGCCGCATCTGCATGGGGTTCCCGATCTGGAAATGGGGTTATTGTAATCACCACTAAAAAAGGTATATTAAATACTGCACCAATGGTAAGTTTCAATGCAAGTATAACGGTTGGTAAAAAGCCGGATTTGTATTATCTGCCTCAATTGAGCTCATCTGAATACCTGGATGTTGAACAGTTTTTATTTAAAAAAGGTGCTTACAATAGTGGCATCAATAATGGTTATGCAGCTTTATCTCCGGCGGTAGAGATCTTTTTGGCAAGAAGAAACAAAACCATATCCGTTGAAGATTCCCTCGCCAGAATTAATGCCTTAAAAGGACATGATGTAAGGCAACAATTGTTAAAGTATTACTACCGACTTACGGTAAATCAGCAGTATCAAGTTGGTATTAATGGAGGCAGTAAGGCACAAAAATATTTTGTTTCGGCAGGCTATGATAAAAACTTAAATAGTGTTGTAAAGAATAGCTACGATAGAATTACCCTAAATGCCAGCAATACCTATTACTTTTTGAACAACAAATTGGAGTTGTTTACCAACATACTTTTTACAAGTAGCAAATCAAAATCTGTACCCGGCATAACAGCGCTTTATCCCTACGACCAATTGGCCGATGCAAATGGAACTCCAATTCCAATGGCAAGAACATTGAGACCTGCTTATGCTACATCTGCAGGAGGGGGTAAACTATTGAATTGGTTGTATACTCCCCTTGATGAACTTGATAACGGTTATAGTACAACCACCAATAACCTCACGGATTATAGAGTGAATCTATCCCTGAATTATCATGTTTTAAAAGGATTAAATGCGATCGTATTATACAGCTACGAAAAGGGGATAAGTGAGGGTAATACATTAAATGAACTGCAGTCGTATTATGCACGTGATCTGATCAATACTTATTCTCAAATTAATCCCGAAACTGGTGCAGTAACTTATCCGGTACCAATGGGAGGTATTTTAAGCACCAGTTTAAATAACTTAAAATCACACAATGGTCGCTTGCAGCTGAACTATGATAACAGTTGGAACAGGCACTCTATAAATGCAATAGCTGGTACTGAGATCAAAGATCTAAGTAATTTTAACAGTAGGGGCTCTCTGTATGGTTATGATAATGAAACGGCCACAAATCAGAATTCCGCAGTTAACTATACTGCTAATTTGCCTGTTTTCTATAACCCTTCAAGTAATGGTCGGATTTCTCCAAATTCAGAGCAGCTTGGAACCTTCGATAGGTTTTTCTCTTACTACTTTAATGGGGCTTATACTTATTCACATAAATATATAGTCTCTGTTAGCGCACGAAAAGATGAATCTAATTTGTTTGGCGTTTCAACAAATCAAAAAGGAATCCCGTTATGGAGTGGAGGTTTAGCCTGGGCAATAAACAATGAGCCTTTTTATAAAATGGATTGGTTACCCCAACTTAAGCTACGGGCAACTTATGGCTATACCGGGAATGTGAACAATACCGTATCCGCGTATCTTACTGCACGTGGTGGTTACTTGTTTCAGTTATACAATATGTATTCAACGGAAATAATTAATCCCCCAAATCCTTCACTGAGGTGGGAGAAGATAAAGAATATTAATTTTGGGGTCGACTTTGGTGTAAAAGGTGGAAGAATTAATGGAAGTGTCGATTATTGGCGTAAAGCTGGTATAGATTTAATAGGGAATAGCCCAATTGCTCCGCAAACAGGAGTTACCTTATATACCGGGAATTCGGCAAATACTTTAACAAAGGGGATTGACCTTCAGATAAATGCTATTAATTTGGATGGTGCTCTTAAATGGCATACTACTTTACTGTATAATAAAAGCACCAGCAAGGTAACAGATTATAAGGTGACTAATGGTAGCAATTATAATGTGGTAGCAGCAAACTACAACAATCCAATACAAGGTTTTCCTTATTATTCAATATTTAGCTTCAAGTATGCAGGGTTAGATAATAAGGGGAATCCATTGGGATATCTGAGTGGAGAGAAAAGTGCTGCTTATATAGCCATACAAGATGCGACAAATAGGGATGAACTGGTATATCATGGATCTGCTACACCTACAAGCTTTGGCAGCTTGCGCAATACCTGGAGCTATAAAGGCTTAGAACTCTCTTTTAATATCATTTATAAGTTTGGCTATTATTTCAGAAGAAGCTCTTTAGATAATGAAATTTATAGTACAGGGGGAAATAATTATCAAATGGCCGATTATCGGAACAGATGGCAAAAGCCCGGTGATGAACTTACCACAAATGTACCTGCTTTAATTTACCCCCTGGATGCCTCACGGAATTCTATTTATACTTATTCTGATATACTGGTTGAGAAAGCAGACCATATTCGGTTACAGGATATCAGAATTGGTTATGCCATTGGTAAAAGGCGATATCAACCTTTTCGAAATTTAAGTGTATTCGCTTATTTCAATAATATAGGCCTGTTATGGCGTGCTAACAAGCACCATATAGACCCAGATTACCCGAAGAGCACTCCCAGTGCACGCAGCATAGCCATGGGAATAAAAGCAGATTTATAATCAGTTAAAAAAATTAGAAATGAAAACGACTATAAAATGTATTCTGTTACTAGCATCACTTTCTGTTTTTAGTGCCTGTAGTAAATCAGATTTTCTTAATAAAAAGCCAGTTACCTCGATAGTAACTCCGTCAACGCTTACTGATTTTCAGTACCTGCTTGACAATACGGTATACCAAGGCACGGGGGCGTTGTCGCAATTGGCCGATGACGACTATGTTGTGATTAGTGATGAGGGCTTAAATGCACTGTCGGCTACTGAACGGAATTCGTATGTATGGGCCAAAGATATTTATGGAGGGGGTTCCAATATTGCTGACTGGAACATTCCATACAAAAATATATTTCATAGCAACAGTGTGCTCGATGGCCTGGCAAAATCTGATAGTGCTTCATCCACCAAGGGGCAATACCTCAAGGGTTGGGCGTTATTTAACCGATCGTATTTCTTATACGACCTGATCCGTAATTTCTGTAAGGCCTATGATCCGGAAACGGCAAGTACCGACTTGGGAATCCCACTTCGGCTTAATTCTGGGATTGATAAAATAGAGAAGAGAGCGAGTCTTAATACATGTTTGGAAAGGGTTATTGCTGATTTAAAAATCGCTGAAAACCTGTTGCCTTCTGAACGGCCTTCAGCAAATTTAAACCGACCATCAAAGATAGCTGCCTACGCACTTTTGTCGCGAATTTATCTGGATAGGAGGGATTATGCAACTGCAGGAGATTATGCAGACAAATGTTTGGCCTTATACAGTACCTTAATTGACTACAATTTATTGGATAAAACTTCCAATGCACCATTTTATCAGGTTCCTGATGAATTGATTTACAATACCGCAACCATTACAGGGTATGATATGGTGCTAGCATTGTATGGGCCTAATAGAATCTCCAATGACTTAATTGATCTTTACGATTCTAAAGATTTGAGACTAGCCATTTATTATAATGCTGAAGAAGATGGTACTTATACCAAAAAGAGGGGGTATTATGGGGACGGTTATTATCCTTTTACCGGTTTGGCAACCGATGAGGTCTTTTTAATTAAAGCGGAATGTTTAGCCAGGCAAGGTGAAGTTAATGCGGCGATGGAAAAATTAAACCAATTGCTCATTAAACGTTTTGCAAATTCATCTCCGTATGTACCATTAACAGCATCCTCACCGGCTGATGCGGTTGCGAAGATCCTTTTGGAAAGGAGAAAGGAATTGGTTTATAGAGGGCTAAGATGGCATGATCTAAAACGCTTCAATAAGGCGGAGGCTAACATAACACTTACCAGAACAGCAAACGGGCTCACCTACACCTTACCTCCAAACGATCCTCGTTGGGTTTTTCCAATACCCAATGATGAGATAACATTAAGTAACATTCCACAAAATCCTCGCTAACCATGAAATCAATAAATATTTATAAAGCTGTGCTTATAACAGTGCTTGCCTTTTTGATCGTTGAAATTTCTTTTGATGTTAAAGCTCAAAAGAATAATACTAAAAGCTTATATGCAGTAGTAGATATAATTATACAAGACGATGCAATGTTGAAGGACGGAGTAATAAGGTTCGAAATGAGCCATAATGGTGTAAACACGAATGCCTCATTGCAAAATGAGCTGTATGATTATAAAGTAAACAAGCGTAATACACGGCTGATCATCCCCTTGTCAACGAAAATTAACTATGGAAGAATAAACTATGCTTTTACAGGGCAAATAGAATATCAGCCCCTAGACCATGCGAACAGTCTTTATATTTTTGAAAATAGGGATTCCATAAGGATTTTGATAAATAAAAATAGTATCTCGTTTTCAGGAAAAAATTCGGATAAATACAAGTGCCTTTCATTGATTTATACGCATGATATTAATGAGGAGCCTGCTAAAGTTCAACGCCTATTTCATGAAAAGAAATATGAAGCTATGTTTGAGGCACAAAAAGCTCAGGTTGATTCATTATATACAATACAGAATGCTATTCTGCAGAGATATAAACCAAAGCTTAATCCTGAAGTTTATGATTTAATTTCTATTGATTGCTGGGCAAGCATTAGCGAAAAATTACTGGGGATATTGGTGTCTAAAACCATGAGTAATAATAGTGAGCGGATGCCGTATGATCTGGAAGTAGAAAAAGCGTATCAAAAGTGGTTCCCTGATGCCAGTTATGGAACGTGTAATAATCAGACATTAGCTCAGTCTTATGGCTTCTGTGATTTTTTATATGCTAAAGAGGTTTTTAAAGCTAGGTTCTTCATTAGCGATAAGTCTGGGTTTTACAATAACAATTACACATTTGAAGAGCTATATGAGCCAATTCAAGAGGAGTACAGTGGTTTGGTTAGAGATAAGGTTAATTTAACTGCTTTTTATATAGAACTTACCTGTAAAAGTGATGCAAAATCATATTTAGATTCAGCGATCTATAATGCAGGAGAGAATGAATTTAAAAAGGAATTGTTAAGGCTGTCAAAGTCATTTTCAGGAGTTGCTTTCCCTTTTGAACTTCCCGATAAGGATGGGAGAATCGTGCGATTAAGTGATTTTAAAGGTAAACTTGTTGTTCTGGATTTTTGGTTTACCGGATGTGGTGCCTGTGCAAACTTAGCCGAAGAAATGAAGCCTATTATTAAAGACTATAAAAAGAATAATGTTGTTTTTATTTCAATTAGCATTGATTTGGCGAAGAAGGGATGGTTAAAAAGTGTTAATGAAGAAAAGTATAGCGATAAGGATGAGGTTAATTTGTATACTAGTGGGCTTGGAGACCGGCACCCAGTAATTAAATACTATAACATTCAGGGATACCCGACTTTAATCCTTATTTCTAAAGAAGGGAAGGTAATTAGTACCTCCCTACCAATGCCAAGAAGGAGTAATCCGGAAACGAAAATTTTATTTAAAAAGTTATTAGATAGTAATCTCTAATGTTAAAAGGCTGTTCAAAAAGTAGTCTATGCTTTTGAACAGCCTTATTGTTAGATTAAGGGATGTAGCGTTTGTTTGGTAATGAACCGGAGCCTGGAGTAATCCAGCCCTTAGTTACGTACATATCAATCTGAGCCGTTGAATAGGTAGCCTGATTCGGAATGCTATCCTTCCCGATTGAACTTACATCGTAAAAACAATGACGGGATGAGGTTAACAGACATTTTGTTGGACTAGGGGTACCTGAGGGAAGTTGCGTGAAGGTTCCGGAAAATGGTTGAATCAGGTAATTTGAAGTAATTGCCCCAGCTCTGTTGGCTTTTGGTACTGAGGTATCGGGAGTACTGATAAATGCACTTGTGCTCAATGCTACAACTGCTACCAAAGATGAAAATAATGTTTTCATAATTGAATTTGTTTATTGTTTTTTATTTTTGATTGCCACATTTCTTTAAACAGGGTATAGCATTTACCTGTTTCACGCGCGTAAATCCTTTTTATCTTTTGTATAGCTTTAATCCTGTTATTGCAAGAATGATAAATCCAATGTTGAATAAAATATGCTGGTTCCATGTGAGTCTTGAAATGATGCCGCCACAACTGCATGGCAGCTCATTTCCGGATAGTACCATATAAACCAGAAAGATGGTAAATATGGACATTAGTAAAAGCGAGGCGCATAACCCCGCTTTTTTTGTAACAGGTAAAATTAACGTGACAGCAATTATGATTTCAATTGCAGGAATCATCCATGATATAGTGTGACTAAACATACCAATTAATGGTATTTTACTTGTTGTCGTTTCGAAGGATTCCTGGGTTATGATTTTATTGATTGCAGTGTAAATAAATAGTGCAATGAATAAATTGATGGCCAAGTCTGCTGTTGTTTTTTTAATGTTCATGGTTTCTGTTTTTAATCTTTCATCATTTTTTTATTTTAAAGTATGTGGCCTGTCCCGGCTAGCGCCGTCCAGAAGAGGTTAACTGTTTGTTTTATCAAAGGTATAGCAGGAGAGAGGGGGTGCGTTAGCAACAGGATTGCATTTTTATTGCAAACGCAATTGCATTTTAAATGCAAACAGGATTGCATTATTGAAAAAAGATACTACCTCAAAGTTGCCAGTTTTTTTAGCTGACTTTCGTAGCCTTGCCTGGTAAGGCCCACATGGATGGCTTTAATACTATTGCTTGCAACCTTAGCGAACAAAGAATTCTCTTCTTCAAATTGCCTTACCCTTTCCAATGGAGGTTTATTCAACAACTGGTTATGATACCTGTAATGTCGCTCATTACTTGCCGAAATCTGCAGGATCCTTTGATGCACTTCAGAATACCTTTCCATCAGTGCCAATAAATTTGGATAGCTAATAGAAAGCAATTCTCCGGCTTCCAGCACTTCAATATAGTCGCAGCGGAGTTGCTGATTGAGTAGACTAGAGCTGTAAAAGATGAACTCCTGCTTCTTCCATATCCTCGATCCCCATTTACATTTTTCATCAGGAGTAAGGTAATAACTGTGCACAAGCGGTATAATAGGAAACCAAATGCGACCCTCTAGCGCAGCTCCTGGGCTTTCCAACTCCTGGAATTTAACGACTTTATGTAGTCGGCAAACACTGTCAATGTCACGCACAAAGTATCTGTCTTCCTTTGCTGTTTTTTCAAAGCAAGGCAATACATACTTGTCAATCAGTTGTGCTTTATAAAGTTCCATATTCTTTACAAAGTTTAACAGAAGTTTTAAATGTTAGGTATTGCGGTTTGACTTAAATAGGTGATGTGCTTTTTGTAATTCGTTATTCATTAATTATTTAATTTAAATTAGTTGTTGCTAACTAATTAATCATCATAACCTAATGCTCTCGCAATGAAAAGAATCAATCTTTTACTCTGGAAGATTCACGATCCCCTTGGCAGCCACCCTGGCCATAAGATTTTGGAGTTTATAATGCAAAAAATATTCTCTAATGAAGTGGGGCCCGGTGATCGCCTTCCCTCACAGCTGGCATTCTCGAAACTGAACCATATTAATTCCAATACTGTACAGAGAGCTTATGGAATCCTCTGCGCTGCGGGTTTGCTTACCACCAAGCCCGGTTCAGGCACATTTGTAAAAAGAAATAGTACCCAATCCAGAGGGATAATTACCTCCAGCGGCTTTGTAAATGAGTTGCCAATCGCTATCAAATCGAGTTCAAAAGCTAACCGGCATTCTTCTAATACGCTTACCCAAAACTTCATACCTGTGGGTCTAAGTACCGTTAACCCTTTTAATTACCCGGAAAGGATAATGTTTAAGTACCGCAGGATGCACCGCAAGGGGTATAAAAATATTAGTCAGATAGATTTGATTACCGATAGCCGTGGTATTGCTTATAAAGAAGCAGTAAGGACGTATTATAATGATTGCCGTGATTTTAAGTTAAATAAAGGCTGTCTGGATATTGTGCTTGGCCGAAAGGAAAGCCTTAAACGTGTTCTTCATACCATCTTAAATCCAGGAGACTGTGTTATAAATACCGTACCTCAAGACCATGTTTTAAGTGATGTTTTACGTGCTGCATCGGCCAGGTCTTTCTCTTTGAGCACAGTGGATCCGGATTTTATAGAAAAATTGGAAGATTTGCTTAAGGTTTCTAACATTAAACTGCTTTGCCTGCGTCCACAATGCGGATATCCTGAATGTAATGTCCTTGAAGCTGACAAATGCGCTGCGGTTTTGGAACTGGCTAAGAAATATAAGTTTTACATCCTGGAAGAGGATGATTATCATGAATTTTGGTATCGGCAGAAGCCATACAAACCGCTTGCATGTTATGATCATGAGGGTTATGTGATCTATATCGGTGCATTAAGTCAGCTGTCGGTTTATATGCGCAATACCCGGGTAATTGGTGCGGCCAAAGGTTTTATCGAGTTAATAAATTCAATGCCTCAAAAGCCTTGTGAATTTCATGACATATTAGAAGAGAATGCGATAATTGAAATGATATATTCAGGAGATTTATGGCGGGAAGCATATGAAATTAGAAAGATTAAAGAAAAAGACAGGGATGATTTGCTTTGGGTGCTGAGAAATTATCTGGAAGATTTTATCGAAATTCAAGCTCCTGATAGCGGATTGGCATTTTGGATTCGGTTTCCTGATTTTTCAAGTCTTAAAGAGTCGCTGAGTTTTCTGGAAAGGCAGGAGGTAAATGTGCCTTATGATCCGGCTACGCCATTTCATGATCTCGCTGCAAGTAATGTATATTTAAGCTTCGGTACCTACAACCAGGAAGAAGCCGAGGTAGCTGCAAAGTTGCTAAGGGGTAGGTTTACAAACAGGTGATGGTTTTTAAAGCGCTCGCCATCCTGACCTTAAAGAAGCTGCGAAGCAAGTTTAGCTCAGGATCTCGAAAGAGAAAGTAAGCCTTTTTAATTCGAGATACCACTCTGTTGCAGCATGACGAACGCTTTTTCAGATCATTAACATTCTTAGTCTAATTCAATGGCCTCCTCATCAATCCCTAAATAATTGGCCAGTTCTTTCCTGGTAATGAGCTGGTGTTTTTTCTTGTTTAATAATTCTCTAAGATTTTTTAATAATTGTTGTGCATACCTGGTTTTTCTTCCGGTTATTTTGCATACATCGTTCGGAACTATATATAGTCTTCCCATGTCGTTGGTTGTTAAAACCGCAACTCATATGGTGGCGCATAGCGCGCACGACAACTGCGTGCACGGAACCTACAAGGCAGTAGGTTAAGAAATTAGTTTATTAGCTAATTTACTAATTTGAATTTATCAGATATCCCGATAATGTGGCGTAGCTCTTTTGGTCGACAAGTCAGAGCATTTAAAATGAGCCTGTAGATTTGCATTCAACATTCTGAAGTAAATCAAACAGTGCCACACAGCGCACAACAGCTGCCTAAGTTTATCATTTTAAAGCCGTGTGATATGCTCACAGTATGTGTGTTATGTGATTTAAATAAATGAAATTTCGAATATAAGGACGGATTAATCTTGTTTTTAAGTCCAATTTCAAGATATGGTTTTTGTCCTATAATTTTTGTAAATTTGTTTTAATAGCTGAAAGGATATATAAATGACCACTTTAACATTATATGCTAAATTAGAAACACTTCCTCCTGATCTTAAATCAGAGGCCAGTGATTTTATTGATTATTTAATTGAAAAGACAAAGAAAAAAGCTCATAAAACCATTAAACCTCAGTTTGGTAGTGCCAAAGGAAAAATTCAAATGTCTAATGACTTTGATGAACCGTTGGAAGACTTTAATGAATATATGTAATGGGTTATTTATTAGATACCCATGCATTTTTATGGTTTATTAATGGTAGCGAAGATCTTTCTAAAAAAGCTCGAGTAGCCATAGAAGATATTAATCAAGCTAAATATATAAGAATTGTTTCATTTTGGGAAATAGCAATTAAGATAAGTCTTAAGAAATTAAAAATAGATTTTCCATTTCGAGAGCTTCATCTACTAGCAGTAAAAAATGGATTTGAAATTCTTCCTTTAACTTTTGAACATTCCTCAAACTTAATTAAACTCACCTTTCATCATAAAGACCCTTTTGATAGAATGCTTATTTCGCAAGCAATTATTGAAGAATTGATTGTTATTAGTAAAGACCAAAATTTTGTTCATTATCCAATAGAATCAATTTGGTAAGCTTTACTAGCTAACAAATATATATCACTTTCAATGATTTTAAACATATCATTGGTTTTTTAAACCACATCTCAAACTGTGCCACACAGTGCACAACAACCGCCTGCATTTATCATTTTAAAATCATATAACACGCATATTTTGAGTATGTTATGTGTTTTCTGTTGTCGTGTTCTTCCGAACGCATAGAACGCAGAACGCTATTTTTATTTCCTCTACATTTAATTCATGAAAGCAAAAAAAACTGGATCTGACTCAGAATATTTGGTGGATTTTGGTTTCGAATTTGGACCGAAAAAGAGCAGATTTTGCACCACAAATATCGTCGTCTCTGCGACTGCCTTGAAAGGGCTCTTGTTCGGACCTCGTTCGGCCCTGGCCGAACGAGGTCCGAACAAGAGCAGTACAAAAGCAGACGGATCTGGTTAGCCCCAAAAGGACCAAAAATTTTCGGCGTAATGGAAATAAATTAATAATTAATCATATAAAAAATAGAAATCATGGCAAAATTAACATCAGGTATCTTCGGACCAATTTCAGGAACAATTGGCGGAGTAGTAGGATCAAATTGGAAAGACATCGCCTACGTCCGCAGTAAACCAAAAAAATCTACAAAACCACCTACAGCAGCGCAAATTGCAAATAGAGGGAAATTCAATTTCGTGCAGGCACTGCTGATGTCGTTCCATCCTTTCGTAACCATCGGGTTTAAGAATATGGCGCGAAGCAAAACAGAATTAAACGTAGCATTTTCTCAAAATTATAAGCAAACTGTTACAGGAGTATATCCTGATTTGTTGGTCGATTATTCAAAACTTGTTTTAAGTAAAGGAACTTTGCAACCCTTAATTGCACCGGAAGCTCAACTTATTGCTCCCGATGTAATGAAAGTAACCTGGCTAACCAATCTACTTGGCACTTTTGATGATCAGGTTATGCTGGCAGTGTATAGTCCGGAATTAAAAATTGCAGATGGGTTTGTCGGAGGTTTTAAAAGAAGAGATAAAGAATGCACTTTTAAATTTAATCCTAAACTGATAGGCAAGCCTCTCGAAGTGTACATCAGCGTATTTTCCTTAAATGGAACCCGGGTTGCAAATAGTGAGTATTTGGGAAGGATAGCGCCGCTATGAACACGCAAATTCAACTGTTAAGAACATTGGTGATGAAGGATCTTGATCCTTCATATTTCAATTTAAACGAGCAAGCGGTGAGCTTTTGGGTTAATGAAATTCCTTTGATTGGGGAACGGATATTTAAGGCAATGCAGGATGAAATGCTAGGCGAGATGGATAACAGCTTAGTAGAGCGGCACCTAAAACAGGTTCAATATGATTGCGTTTACTTGTTAAATGTACTTTCTAAATATGAGCTCCGACCAGAATTGCCGTCAACACTTTATGAACTTGCGGGTGATTGCCTGGATCGGGTAATGACCGAAATTGAAGATCGCTATGCAGGTTTTTTTAATTTGCAGAAAGTGACATGGGCAAAACCAGATGCCGCCAACGCACATCCCAGAATCAGGGTTTTGTTTTCCGTTGATGCACTCGCCTACTTTTTTAAGCTACTAAATAAAGCCGGTGGTTTGGATGGAAGTCCGGTTGCACACTTAATTATCGCTGTTTCTAAAAACTTTATAACGCCCGGAATTGGCGATGGATACATTTCGCCAAATAGTTTAACAACTAAGTATAAGCAGGTTGTTCAATCTACTGCGCAGAACGTGAGAACGCTATTGGTACGGATGCTTAAACACCTGGATCAGGAGTTTGGCTAAACCATTCATACTTAAACTTAATGTTTTTTAAGGAAAATTTTATTGCCCTGTTGCGTGCTGAAAATGGGTTTTGGTGCTGTTTTACCTAAAGGGTACGGTACCCTGCAGGACTGCCACAGCATTTTTAGAATCTGTCTCTTTGTGTTGTCATCAGGGAAATGAGACACTGCAGGGTTTCAAATCAATGAGCGACAGTCATCAAAAGGATTACTCCTGAGATGATCAAAATTAACAGATTTTTTAATTTAAATTCTTACAGAAATGGGAATTATCAGACAAGGAATCCTTGGTGGATTTCGTAAAAAAACAGGTTCAGTAGTAGGTGCTTACTGGCGTAAACTTGATGTCATCAGGGGTTTGCCTCGAAAAAGTTCAAAGCCGCCTACCGTTGCACAATTGAACCAGCAACTTAAGTTCGCCCTGGTTACCGGCTTCTTAAGTTGGATCAGCAATTTAGTAGACAAGGGCTTTAAAGGGAAGGCCTCTTCTTCGGCCTCGGCAATGAATCTGGCGGTTGCTTATAATCTTAAATATGCCGTCACAGGTATTTCACCGAACTTCAACATTGATTATCCTAAATTAATGTTCAACAGAGGTAGGCTCGAATTGCCCGAAGACCCGGATGTAACGGCGGCAATCGGTGCAGCGCTAGTTTTTAACTGGCCGGCAGGCGGGCCCGACGAGCGATTCCTGGATGCAACCGACAGGATCTCCATCTTAGTGTATGATCCTACAATAGATAAGTTTGTGAAGGTCGCAAATGCGGCCCCACGATCTGCAGGAACATACACCTTAAATGTACCTCCAACATTTGTTGGTCATGGTGTGCATTGCTATATCAGCTTTAGTTCGGTTAAAACCAAAGCCTTGGTTTCGGATAGCGCCTATATAGGTCTTATTACGGTTCTCGCCTAAGCGGATATTAAATTAATGGAATGCCGTTCGGCCTGGCATAGTATTTTTCTTGCGGACAGAACTTAGGGTGACGCACAGTGTTATGCCCCCGAACGGCATTCTTATTTTCTTAACAAAAATATAATTCCAATGAAAATCTTGAATTTAAATGTAACCCATAGAAAGGGTTACGAAGTATTAAAAGCATGGTGGCTAGAAGATAGCATGATGGTTAGAAAGTAGCATGGTGGATAGGAAATAGCACGATGTTTTACAGAAGATATTATCGCTTAAATAATATGATTTTATCCAATGTAAACTGAATTATTGTTTTACATTTGAAATGGGAAGGTAATCGTTTGGAATCTTTTTTTCAGACCGTCAAACACACAAATAGAGATAATTATTTTATAATAGTTTACTGCCTAGAGGGGCAATTTAAATGCGTATGAAACCATCATGATTTTCAAAAGCACATAATGGCATGAATAAATCATGATAGCTTCATCACCATTAAAAACAAATTATATACGGATGAAAAAAACTTTACTACTAATTGTATTTCTGTTTACTACTGTTGCCGCTTTTTCGCAAATAAATGGCGATTTTAATTATAGCATCTCCATTAAGGGATATAGTGCGATGCAAATGCCTAAAATATTTAATGAGTCGAATTCTGATAAATTTACCGATGCTTATTTTAATGGGTTGATGGTTAAGTTTAATGACAATCAAATCAACTACCGTTTAGGCGGAACTTTCTATAATAAATCAAAGAAATTTTTTAATGAATGTGAAACCTGTGAAGAAGCGAATGGTAAACTCCTGGATTACTCCCTTAAGTTAGGGTTCGAGAAAAACTTTAATTACTCAAGGATTCAGCCTTATTTTGGGTTTGATATTGGCTATCGCTACAGCAGATTCAGAGGAAGTTTGGAAAATAGAAACGAACTAAGGGCCATGAGTATGGACGCTGTTGGGGAGGATTTGGAATCTACTAAAAGTGGAATTTTGGCTTCTCCGGTTTTGGGTGTTAAAATCAATCCAATACCCGAGATCTCTATTTTTGTTGAAGGTAATCTGGATCTCTTTTATTCTTTTGAGAAACAAAAAACGATTTTGCAAGATATTAGCAATACCCAGACCGTGAATAACGACCGGAAGACCGAATTTCTTTTGAATCCTTTTTCTGTGGGAATTCAAATTCATTTAGGAAGCAATAAATAAGCTTTTACTGTATTTCTGGCTTTAATGGCGGTTTATCTTTTGCTTACAAAGTAAATAATTCCGTATGTTTGCGTGAATAAATTGAACACAAACACCTAATGAAACTGCATGAGCTTACCGCTCAGATCTAACTTAATTAAGTCTCATGCAAGCTTCATAGCACCTAAAGCATAAAATACGAATGAAAATTGCCTTAATTACGGGAGTAACGGGACAGGACGGAGCCTATTTAGCAGAATTTTTGTTAAAAAAAGGGTACTTTGTACATGGATTAAAGAGAAGGTCTTCTTCGTTTAATACTGAGCGTATAGATCATTTATACCAGGATCAACACGAAAATAATGTAAATTTCAAATTGCATTATGGCGATCTGACTGATTCAACCAATTTGATTCGAATCATACAGGAAACTCAACCTGATGAGATTTATAACCTTGCCGCAATGAGCCACGTTAAGGTTAGTTTCGAAATGCCTGAATATACCGCAAATGCTGATGGTGTTGGCACACTTAGGTTACTAGAGGCTGTTCGTATATTGGGCCTCACCAAAAAAACAAAGATTTATCAGGCCTCTACTTCTGAATTGTATGGATTGGTGCAGGCAGTGCCTCAAAGTGAAACTACGCCTTTTTATCCAAGGTCGCCATATGCAGTAGCAAAAATGTATGCTTATTGGATTACTGTTAATTACAGAGAAGCTTACGAAATGTATGCGTGTAATGGTATTTTGTTTAATCACGAAAGTCCGGTTAGAGGCGAAACCTTTGTTACCCGTAAAATTACCAGAGCAGCCTGCAAAATAGCTTTAGGCTTGCAAAACTGTTTATACCTTGGAAACTTATCAGCACAACGCGATTGGGGACATGCCAAAGATTACATCGAAGCCATGTGGTTAATTCTGCAACAGGAAAAACCGGAAGATTATGTAATTGCAACAGGTGTTACTACTACGGTAAGGGATTTTGTGAAAATGAGCTTTGCAGAACTAGGTATTGAAATTGAGTTTAGTGGCAAAGATCAGTATGAGCGCGGAGTAATCATTGATGTAGATCAGGAGTTAATAGCCAAATTGGGCTTAAATGATGAGTTTTTGAAACCAGGTACGGTAGTAGTGCAGGTTGATGAAAAATATTTCAGACCAACGGAGGTTGATCTATTGCTTGGAGATCCTACCAAAGCGAATACAAAACTAGGTTGGATACCAAAATATGATCTTCCTGCTTTAGTAAAAGACATGATTGATTCTGATCTTCATTTGATGAAAAAAGATGAATACCTGAAACAAGGTGGGTTTAAAACACTGAATTATTTCGAATAAAGCATCTTACACACGACCTAACATCCTATGAAATTTAAAAATATATTTACTGCATTTCTTTTTTTCTTTGCCATTGTTTTTTCTCAAATGGCTTTTTCTCAGACGAATTACGCGGATGTGAAAGTAGATGATCTTACTGATACACAAATCAGACAATTGATTCAAAGAGCAGAGTCGGTGGGATATAATGACGCTCAGCTTGAACAAATGGCTGCAGCTCAAGGAATGAATGCAACTGAAATTCAGAAACTTCGATTGAGGGTAGAGAAAATCAGGAAACAAGATGGTGGTCAGGGTAATGAGAAGTCAGATGCCAATGGTTCGAATAAGAATCAGCAAAATGGAAATGAGCTGGATAGAACCAGGGGTTATGATAAGCAAAACGTACGGGATACTACTAAAAATAATAATAGAACTGATTCAAGTGGCAATCTGAAAACTAAAAAGGCATTAGAAGAGGAGAAGCGTTTGGAAATGCAGAAGCTTTTTGAAGGGCTTAAACCAAAAATATTTGGTGAAGATCTGTTTAAAAATGAGAACCTTACTTTTGAGCCAAACCTTCGCATGGCTACTCCAAAAAGCTATGTAATTGGTCCTGATGATGAATTACTTATTGATTTAAGTGGTGATAATGAGGTGAATTATAAATTAAAGGTTAGTCCTGATGGCACTATTCGTTTGCAATATGTAGGCTTAATCTCTGTTGGTGGGCTGACTATTGAGCAGGCCATTTCAAAGATTCGTTCCAGTATGGCAGGTACTTACCCAAGTTTAAAATCGGGTCGCACTAGTGTAGCTATAACTTTAGGTAACATCAGAAGTATAAAAGTAACCGTAATTGGTGAGGTGGTTAAACCGGGATCCTATACTGTACCATCTTTATTTACTGTGTTTAATGCGTTGTATGAATCTGGAGGGCCAAACAGAAATGGGTCGTTCCGTAAAATACAGGTAGTTAGAAACAATAAAGTAGTCGCTACTATCGATGTTTATGATTTTCTATTGAACGGAATTCAGAAGAATAACATCAGGTTGCAAGATCAGGATGTGATCAATGTGCCGGTATACCAAACAAGGGTTGAGATGGCAGGTGAAGTTAAGCGCCCTGCCTTGTATGAAGCCTTAAATACAGAGTCATTAGAAGATATGGTTCGCTTTGCAGGTGGCTTTTCTAATGATGCTTATACCGCACAGATCAAGGTACTTCAAAAAACTAATAAGGAACGTAAAATCACAGATGTACAAGCTGATGATTACAATAAATACAATCCATTAAATGGTGATAAGTATGTTGTTGAGGCTATCTTAGATCGCTTTGAAAACAGAGTAGAGATTGCCGGTGCGGTTTTTCGTCCTGGTCAATTTGAGCTTGATGATAATTTGACCTTAAAGCAATTGATTGCTAAGGCCGATGGTTTAAAGGAAGATGCGTTTTTAAATAGAGGGTATATCTCCCGTTTAAATGCCGACAATAGTTTGTCACTTTTATCATTTGATGTGGCTAAGGTATTGGCGGGTACTGAAGCTGATGTTAAACTTCAGAGAGAGGATAAAGTAACCATTTCTTCAATATTTGATTTAAGGGAGGAATATAAGGTAACTATTCAGGGAGAGGTTAGACAGCCCGGTACTTTTGAGTTTGGGGATAATATGAATCTGGAATCGTTGATCCAGATGGCTGGTGGCTTTAAGGAAGGCGCAACTCCAAATCGTATTGAGATTTCGCGCAGGATTAAAAATAGTGACGCAACTTCAGCATCTGCGCAAACAGCAGAGGTATTCACTGTTAATGTAGATCAGAATTTAAAGATTCAGGAGCAAGGTTTTACATTAAAACCATTTGATATCGTTTCCATCCGCAGTTCAGAAAGCTATCAGGTACAACGACAGATTAAAGTAGAAGGAGAAGTGCTTTATCCTGGAACCTATACCATTACTAAAAAGGATGAACGAATTTCTGACATTATAAAAAGAGCCGGTGGATTGAGTCCTCTGGCTTATGTTGAGGGAGCATCTTTAAAGCGTAACGGTGGTGCTGAGGCAAGGGCAACAGATAGTTTAGAGAGAAGAAAGGAAGAGAAGGAAAAACTAATGAACTTGCAGCGAATGAAGCAAACCGGTGCAAAAGATACAACAACAATAGAAAAGGATTTGCAGGTTCTGCGTAGCGATCTGGTTGGTATTGATTTGGTGAGAATCTTGAAAAAACCGTTATCAAGGAATGATTTGATAGTGGAAGATGGTGATGTAATTAGGGTTCCTAAGGAACTACAGACCGTAAGAGTAACTGGTGAAGTATTAAAACCAAATAGTATCGTTTATATAAAGGGCAGAAGCTTTAAAGGCTATGTTGATGGTGCTGGAGGGTTTAGTTACAATGCCTATAAGAAAGGCGCATATATCGTGTATTCTAATGGATCGGTAGCTGCGGCTAAGAAGTTTTTGTTTTTTAATAATTACCCTCAGGTGAAGCCAGGGGCAGAGATTTTCGTTCCTAAAAGAGCTGAGAGAGAGAAAATTGGGATACAGGGACTTGTTGGGATTTCAACAGCTATCGCATCGTTGGCAGCGATATTAATTACGGTGCTTAGGTAATGTAGTCTTTGTAAAGAATCGTATAAGAGCTTGAAAAAAGCACAAATATGGAAGAAAATAAAATCATAGATAAGCAGCGGAGTAATGATATTACTTTAAAAGAGTTAATTCTAAAATTCGGTAAAGGATATAAATACCTTTTGTCTAAATGGCCCATTGTGGTATGTTTTGGACTGTTGGGTGGAGCTTTGGGATTTGTGTACGCTCGTTATAAACAGCCTGTTTATAGTGCGTCAACAACTTTTGTGTTAGAAGATGGCGACCGTGCCGGTGGGGTAGGTCAATATGCCGGATTGGCTTCTATGGTTGGTCTGGATTTGGGTGGTGGTAGCGGAGGTGGTATTTTTCAGGGTGATAATATTTTGGAATTATATAGATCCAGAACCATGATTGAAAAAACCTTGTTGACAGAAGTTGAATATAACGGGGAAAAGCAGCTACTCGTGGATCGTTACATTAATTTTAATGGCCTTAGGAAAAGTTGGGACAAAAGCCCAGAATTGGCGGGAATTGTTTTTAATAAACCATCATCCTTTACAAGACTTCAGGATAGTATTTTAGGACTTATAGTTAATGATATAGATAAGAATTATCTTAAAGTGGTTAAGCCAGATAAGATGCTAAGTATAATTAAAGCCGAGGTTAAAGCTAATGATGAATTTTTTGCCAAAGCTTTCAATAACCAGATTGTAAAGAATGTAAACGATTTTTACATTCGGACCAAAACAAAGAAATCCATTAGTAACGTTGCTATCCTTCAGCAAAAGGCCGATTCAATATCAAATGTGATGAATGGAGCTATTTATTCTGGAGCGGCAGCTATGGACGCTACTCCGAATTTGAATCCAACTCGTCAAATACAGCGTACCGTTCCCATGCAACGATCACAGTTTTCTGCAGAAACAAATAAGGCGGTTCTAGCAGAGCTAATAAAAAATCTTGAACTTTCAAAGATTGCGTTACGTAAGGAAACACCTTTAATTCAGGTTATTGATGAGCCAATTTTTCCTTTGGTTAAAGAAAAAATTGGCAAATTGAAAGCAATTGCTATTGGGGGAGTTCTTGGAGGGTTCATTACCTGCCTGGTCATAATAATTAAAAGGCTTTTTAAAGGAGTTTTAGCGTAGTTGAAGTATGAATATTTTAAAGCTTATAGGGCGTGATAGTGAATTGTTTAAGAAAGATATGGATGCTCATGAAGAGGAGTTAAAAGAAAGAGTTGGGGCTTCGAAATTTTTAGTGATTGGCGGAGCAGGTTCTATTGGTCAGGCTGTTACTAAGGAAATTTTCAGAAGAAATCCTAAAAAGCTTCATGTTGTAGATATCAGTGAGAATAATATGGTTGAGCTGGTTAGAGACATTCGTAGCGCTTACGGATATATTGACGGAGACTTTCAAACTTTTGCTTTAGATATCGGCTCGCTAGAATATGATGCTTTTATAGAAGCCGATGGTGAATATGATTATGTGCTCAATCTTTCTGCTTTAAAACATGTAAGAAGTGAAAAGGATCCTTATACCTTAATGAGGATGATTGAAGTAAATATTTTTAATACAGATAAGACAATTCAGCAATCTATTAATAAGGGAGTTAAAAAATATTTTTGTGTATCTACTGACAAGGCTGCCAATCCGGTTAATATGATGGGAGCTTCGAAACGAATTATGGAGATGTTTCTGATGCGTAGAAGTAAGGATATAAGCATTTCAACTGCACGTTTTGCAAATGTGGCTTTTTCAGATGGTTCTTTGCTACATGGGTTTAGTCAGAGGATTCAAAAACTACAACCAATCGTTGCGCCAAATGATATTAAACGCTACTTTGTGATCCCTAAAGAATCTGGTGAGTTATGCCTCATGTCCTGCATTTTCGGTGAAAACCGGGATGTGTTCTTCCCAAAACTCAGTGAAAGTTTGCACTTGATTACTTTTGCAGATATAGCTGTTAAATATTTAAGAGAATTGGGCTATAAGCCATATTTATGTGAGAGTGAAGAAGAAGCCAGAGAACTCGTAAAAACTTTGCCCCAGCTGGGAAAGTGGCCTTGTTTATTTACTGGTAGTGATACGACAGGTGAAAAGGATTTTGAAGAATTCTTTACTGAAAATGAAGTTTTAGACATGGATAGGTTCGATAATCTTGGGGTAATAAAAAATTCGTTTAAGGTTAATGATGAAATGTTGATTTTGTTTTCTTCACGAATACAAGAATTGAAATCAAATAAAGCATGGTCTAAGCGCGATATAGTTGAATTATTCTTTAAAATGATCCCAGATTTTGGACACAAAGAAACAGGGAAGTATTTAGATGCCAAAATGTAATATGAAAGAGCTGAGGGATATTATTTCATTTATTCAAAATTCATATAATACAAAAGAGTTTATTCCGCTGCATGAACCCAGATTTAGAGGAAATGAAAAAAAATACTTGCTAGACACAATTGATTCTACTTTTGTTTCTTCAGTGGGGCCATATGTAGATCGTTTTGAAGAAATGATGGAAGAAACGATTGGGATACAGAAAGCAATAGCTGTTGTGAACGGTACAGCTGCTTTGCAGGTAGCTCTTCGTCTTGCTGGAGTTGCAACAGGAGATGAGGTAATTACCCAGGCGCTAACTTTTGTAGCCACGGCTAATGCTATTGTTTACAATGGGGCAACACCTGTTTTTGTTGATGTTGATCTGGATACAATGGGGTTGTCTCCAAAGGCAGTCGATGCATTTTTGGAAGAATATGCGGAGCTTAAAGATGATATTTGTTATAACAAAATAAGTGGCAAGAAGATTTCAGCATGCTTGCCGATGCACACTTTCGGTTTTCCTGTTCATTTAGACGAATTGATTGTAGTTTGCAGTAAATGGAACATCCCGCTTGTAGAGGATGCCGCTGAGTCACTTGGAAGTGAATATAAAGGAAAAAGTACAGGAAGTTTTGGTACGTTGGGGATATTCTCTTTTAACGGGAATAAAACGATAACCTGTGGAGGTGGTGGTGCCATTGTATCCAATGATCTCGAGATAGGAAAAAGAGCAAAGCACTTAACAACTACTGCTAAGAGACCTCATGCTTTTGAGTTCTATCATGATGAATTGGGATACAATTATAGAATGCCTAATTTAAATGCCTCATTAGCATGCGCACAGTTAGAGCAGCTTCCATTTATGTTAGAAAGTAAAAGAGAACTGGCAGACATGTATCGCAAATTTTTTGTGGAGCAAGGAGTGAATTTTAGAGCAGAGCTTCCTGAAACAAAGGCGAATTACTGGCTCATGTGTGTCGAGCTTGAGGATAAAGTAGAAAGAGATCTTTTTTTGAAAGAAACCAATGAAAATAAAGTAATGACACGCCCAATCTGGCAATTAATGTATCGTTTGCCTATGTACAGACATTGCCAACGTGACGGTCAGAAAAATGCGGAATTTTTAGAAGAACGAATTGTAAATATACCAAGTAGTGTTCGATAAAATTTGTATCATAGGATATTCAGGTCATGGATTTGTTGTAGCTGATGCAGCTCTTATGGCGGGCTTGCCTTTGAAATTTTACTGTGAAAAATTTGCAACAGAAAAGAATTTTTTCAAATTACAGTATGCTGGATTTGAGGGTGATGTGGATTTTTCGGGATGGGAAGAAGACTATAAATTTGTTTTGGGTGTTGGAGACAATAAGATAAGAAATGCTATAGCACTCTTGGTTTTGGCAAATAAAAAAGATCTTTTAAATGTTATTCACCCGGATGCGCTGATTTCAAGTCATGTTGAAATGGGTATCGGAAATTTTATATCTAAACGTGCTGCAGTTAATCCTCTGGCAAGTATTGGGGATTTTTGCATTTTGAATACGGGTTGTATTGTCGAACATGAATGTAAGATAGGGAATGCGGTTCACATTGCGCCTGGAGCAGTACTTGCAGGCGAGGTGGAGGTTGGTGATTTCAGTTTTATCGGTGCAAATTCTGTGATAAAACAAGGGGTTAAAATTGGTTCTAATGTGACTATTGGGGCTGGATCTGTAATATTGAAGGATGTTGCAGATCATAAAAAAGTTGTTGGTAATCCAGGTAGAATGATATGAAAAAAGATAGTGTAATAGTTATTGCAGAAGCGGGGGTAAACCATAATGGAAGTATGGAAAATGCCTTTCGTCTCATAGATGCAGCCGTTGAAGCTGGTGCTGATTATGTTAAATTTCAGACATTTAAGGCTGATAAGCTTGTTTCTAGTAAAGCTAAAAAAGCCGCTTATCAGGTTGAAAATACTCGAAACGCCGAGGAATCTCAGCTACAAATGTTGAAAAAATTAGAATTAAGTCATGAACAGCATGAACAACTAATTTCCTATTGTACCAAAAGGGGAATAAGTTTTTTTTCAACTGCATTTGACCTCGATTCTCTGCAATATCTTGCTGACATTGGATTAACCTTATTTAAGGTGCCTTCCGGTGAAATAAATAATTTGCCTTATTTAAGAAAGGGGGCTAAACTATTTAAAAAAGTGATACTTTCTACAGGTATGGCAACAATGAGGGATATAAAAGCAGCTCTGGATGTGTTTATCGAATTAGGTATTGAGTTGAAGGACATCACCATTCTGCATTGTAATACAGAGTATCCTACACCAATGAAAGATGTAAACTTAAAAGCAATGTTACATATTCAAAAAGAGTTTGGAACAGCTGTTGGATATTCAGACCATACGTTAGGTATAGAGGTACCAGTGGCAGCAGTGACTTTAGGTGCCAGTATAATTGAAAAACATTTTACTTTAGATAAGAGTATGGATGGACCCGACCACATAGCCTCTCTTGATCCAGAAGAATTGAAGGCTATGGTGTTTGCTATTCGAAATATTGAGCTTGCAATATCAGGTGAAGGTTTAAAAGAACCTTCCGCATCTGAAATGAAAAATATAGATATTGTTAGGAAAAGTTTAGTTGCTATAAAAAGTATAAAAAAAGGGGAAAAGCTAACAGAAGAAAATATGGGAGTTAAGCGCCCAGGTAATGGAATTAGCCCAATGAGATGGGATGAATTCATTGGTCAGCAAGCAACAAAGGATTTTATGAAAGATGAACTTATTACACTTTAAATCATGATATGTAAAAGAAGGATTTGTGTGGTAACTGGTACGAGAGCTGAATACGGGTTATTATATTGGGTTCTAAAGGGAATTCAATTGGATTCAGTCCTGGAGCTGCAATTAATTGTAACTGGGATGCATTTGTCTCCTGAATTTGGACTTACTTACAAACAAATTGAAAAAGATGGGTTTCATATTGACAGAAAGATAGAAATATTATTGTCTTCCGATACTTCTGTAGGAATTTCTAAGAGTATGGGATTAGGATTAATTGCATTTTCGGAAGCTTTTTCTGAGCTTAAGCCCGATATTCTACTAATACTCGGAGATAGATTTGAGATTTTTAGTGCGGCAAGTGCAGGGATGATTGCTCGAATACCAATAGCTCATTGTCATGGTGGTGAGGCAACGGAAGGTCTTATTGACGAGTCAATTAGGCATTCCGTCACTAAAATGTCGCACATTCATTTTACATCCACAGAAGAATACAGAAGGAGGGTTATTCAGTTAGGAGAACAGCCAGATCGGGTCTTTAATGTGGGTGCTTTAGGAATTGAGAGTATAAATAAGTCGGAATTATTGAGTTTAAAGCTGTTTGAGGAAAGTATAGATTTTAACTTATCCGAAGGAGATTTAAGATTTTTGGTGACCTTTCATCCTGTAACGCTTGAAAATCATTCTGCAGAATTACAAATTAAAGAATTATTAGAGGCATTATCTACATATAAAAATGCAAGGATTATTTTCACTAAAGCCAATGCAGATACTGATGGGCGAATTATCAATCAACTCATTGATGAATATGTTGCTAGGAATCCAAAACAATCGATCGCTTTTAATTCTTTAGGACAACTGCGTTATTTATCAGCATTGCAGTATGTTGATGTCGTTGTAGGCAACTCCTCTAGTGGGCTATTGGAAGTGCCTTCGTTTAGGAAGGCAACAGTTAATATTGGAGACCGGCAATTAGGAAGGGTAAAAGCTCTTAGTGTGATTGATTGTGAGGCAACAAGTGAAGCAATACGTTTGGCTATAAATCAAGCATGTTCGGAAGAGTTTAGAATTATGATAAAAGATGTAGTTAATCCTTATGGTACTGGTAATCCATCCGGTAAAATACTTAATATTATCAAATCCATGGATTTAAAGCATATCATTAAGAAGAAATTTTATAATATTAACTAATGTGAGGATTTTTTTTATAGGTACGGTAAAGTTTTCTTATGACTCCTTAAGGAGGCTTCTCGAGACAGGGGAAGAAATCGTTGGGGTAGCAACTAAATCCCAATCTGAATTTAATGCAGATTATGAGGATTTAAGACCTTTATGTGTGGAATATAATATTCCCTGTAAAACAGTAAATGATATCAATCACCCTAATAATATTGAATTTATTAGAAAATTTTCTCCCGATGTGATTTATTGTTTTGGCTGGTCTAGTTTGTTAAGGTCTGAAATACTGACCTTGGCTCCTAAGGGCGTTATTGGATTTCATCCTGCAGAGATACCGTATAATCGAGGCCGTCACCCTATTATATGGGCATTGTGCTTAGGTTTGAAAACGACAGCCTCAACTTTTTTCATTATGGACAGTGGGGCGGATACAGGTGATATTATTTCTCAAAAGAGGGTGGAGATTCTTGACACAGATAATGCAGCATCTTTATATAAAAAGATAACGGAAATAGGATTAACTCAAATCATCGAATTTAGTAAAAGCCTACGAAACGGAACAAATCTTAGAATAGAGCAGCCATCCGGTTGTGGTAATACTTGGCGCAAAAGGGGTAAGAAAGATGGGGAAATCGATTTTCGAATGTCATCTAAGGCTATCTATAATTTAGTTAGAGCTTTAACTAAACCTTATGTAGGCTCTCACGTAAGTTATAACGGCGATGAATTAAAAGTTTGGTCTGTGGAGATGGTTGATTTCAAGTTCATTAACTTAGAGCCGGGAAGGGTATTAGACGCAGATGAATTTACGTTTACGGTAAAAACCGGAGATGGTGCCATAAAAATATTGAAGCATGAATTTAAAGAAATACCTAAAATCGACACTTATATATGAAAAAGATAATTGTAATATCTGCACATCCTGATGATGAAGTCTTGGGTGTTGGAGGGACACTTTTAAAACATGTTGCTAACGGTGACGAAGTGTATTGGCTTATTACAACAAATGTTTTTGAAGATCAGGGGTTTTCAAAAGAAAGGATTGCTAGCCGGCAGTTAGAAATTGAAAAGGTAGCACAAATTATTGGGGTAACTAAGACATTTAAATTAGACTATCCTACAATGACACTATCAAGTAGTACTCTACTAACTATGGTTCCTGAAATTTCTGCGGTGTTCTCAGAAATAGAACCAGAAATTATTTATTGTTTAAATAGGTCTGACGCGCATTCTGATCATCGAGTTACTTTTGATGCAGTAATGTCATGTACAAAATCTTTTCGATATCCTTTTATTAAACAGGTTTTAATGTATGAATGCATTTCTGAGACAGAGTTTGCTCCAGTATTAGCTGAAAAAGTGTTTTTGCCTAATTATTTTGTAGATGTCTCTGATTATTTTGATAAAAAGATTCAGGCGATGGAGATTTATAGATCTGAAATTGGAGCGCATCCATTTCCGAGAAGTTTAAGGAATTTAGAAGCATTAGCTACATTTAGAGGGGCAAGTGTTGGGGTAGAATACGCAGAAGCTTTTCAATTACTAAAATATATTGATAAATAATGAATTATTTAGATAATCATATAATCCTTCAAACTGAATCTGTTCGCTTGGCATTAACCAAATTAGATAAGTTGGCATCAGATGCGATTTTGTTTGTTGTTGACGAAGATGGAAAATTATTAGGGTCGTTAACCGATGGGGATTTACGTAGAGGATTTATAAAAGATCTGGGATTTGAAGATTCGATTTTGGACTATATTCAAAAAAGTCCCATCTCAATTGGCAAGGATAATTATACATTAAAGCAGCTGGAAGATTATAAGAAGAATAATTTCAAAATAATTCCAATCTTAAATGAAGATGGGGTTATAATTGATATTTTAAACTTCCGTATCCAACAAACCATTATACCTGCCGATGTTGTTTTAATGGCAGGTGGAGAAGGGAAGAGATTGAGGCCATTAACTGAAAATATTCCTAAGCCGTTGTTAAAGGTAGGTGATAAGCCCATTATTGAACATAATATAGATCGTTTAATTAATGTTGGTGTTAAGAATATAAATCTTAGTATTAACTATTTAGGTGAAAAGATTCGAGAACATTTTGGTGACGGGTCAGCGAAAAATGCAAAAATAAGATATGTTTGTGAGGATAGACCTTTAGGTACCGTTGGTTCTATTTTACTAGTAGAAAATTTTTTTTATGACGATATTATAGTAATGAACAGTGATTTGCTAACTAATATTGATTTTGCAGACTTTTTCAACGTGTATAAGGAGTCAAATGCAGATATGGCTGTTGCTGCTACATCCTATCATGTAGATGTGCCTTATGCAGTCTTAGAAGTTGGTGAAGAGAATAGAGTATCTTCCTTAAAAGAAAAGCCGAGATACACCTATTATTCCAATGCGGGGATTTATATTATAAAAAGAGCAATTCTAGAAATGATTCCAATTGATGAATTTTATGACATTACTGATTTAATGAAGAAAATATTAATCAATGGAAAAAAATTGGTTACCTATCCAATAACTGGTTATTGGTTGGATATTGGTAAACACGAGGATTTCAAAAAAGCTCAAGAAGATATTAAACATATCAAATTATAACATATGAAGGTGCTAATTACTATTTGTGCCCGAGGTGGTTCTAAAGGTATTCCAGGTAAAAATATAAAACTCCTTAATGGCAAGCCATTAATTTATTATTCTTTAAATACAGCTACTAATTTTATCAATTCAATAGAAGATGGCGATATTGTTTTATCGACTGATGATGAGGAAATCAAAAAGACTGTAAGAAGCCTTGATTTTAATTTAGATACAGCGTATACCCGGCCGGAGGATTTGGCGAGTGATACCGCAGGTAAAATAGATGTAATACAAGATGTTTTAATGTATTCGGAGAGAAAGAACCGTAAGAAATACGATTACATCATTGATTTAGATGTGACCTCGCCATTGAGAACAGTAGAAGATTTATCTGAAGCATTTGCTGTACTTAAAAATCGAAATGATGTTTATAATATATTTTCGGTCAGCCCCGCTAACAGAAATCCATATTTCAATATGGTCGAAGAAGGTGACGATGGTTTTTTTTCCACTTGTAAAAAGGGAGCGTTTCTGACCAGGCAATCAGCACCAAAAGTATACGATATGAATGCTTCATTTTATATCTATACTGCCGCTTTTTTTAAAGATAATCAAAAGATAGCTATTACTGACAAATCGCTAGTTTACGTTGTTCCCCATATTTGTTTTGATTTGGATCATCCGATAGACTTTCTAACAATGTCATTCTTAATGGAAAAAAAACTATTAGACTTTGAAATGGAATGAAAGTATTAATTGTAGGTTTAGGATCAATCGCCCAAAAGCACATTAAAGCGCTAAGAAAGATCTTTTCTGACTTGGATATTTATGCGCTTAGGTCGTCTGCTGATGCAAAACCTATTGATTGCGTAATTAATATATTTGATTTAACTGAAATCAATTCATTAAATATAGATTTTGCTATCATTTCAAATCCTACCTCACTTCACAAAGAGACAATTCTAAATCTAATTCCATATAAAGTCCCTTTGTTTATTGAGAAGCCTGTTTTTGATAAACTTGATGCGGAAACACTTTTAACAGACATAAGGTTAAATGCAATCCCTACTTATGTTGCTTGTAATTTGCGTTTCCTGGAATGTATAAAATTTGTAAAAGAGTTTTTACGGAATAAACGTATCAATGAAGTTAACATCTATTGTGGTTCCTATTTGCCTGAATGGAGACCAGGAGTTGATTTTAGAAAAGTGTATAGTGCCAATGAAGATATGGGAGGTGGAGTACACCTTGACTTGATTCATGAGATAGACTATATGTTTTGGCTGTTTGGTAAGCCGTCTCATACAATTTCAACTATACGAAATAGATCATCTTTGGAAATATCTTCGACAGATTATGCTAACTATCTATTTGAATACCCGAATTTTTGTGTCAATACGATATTAAACTATTATAGGAGAGATGCGAAAAGAAGTATGGAGATTTTGTTGGAGGAAGGAACGATAAAGGTTGACCTACTTCGCAATAAGGTGTTTTTTGAAGAAGCAGAGGTTTTTTCTTCAGATAAAACTATTTTTGATACATATGAGGACCAACTTCTTTTTTTTACCCAGGATGTTCTAAAAAAGCATATTGAATTTAATACCATTACCGAAGCTGTTGAAATATTAAGGTTATGCATAGCAAAAGACTAGAAGATAAAGTTATTATTGTTACCGGCGGGAGTGGTCTTATCGGTCAACATATTTTGTCTCATTTAAGAGAGAATGGGGCCATCGTTATTAATGCGGAGATAAATGTACCAACGGATTGGAAGGCTGGGAACTACCAATGTGATGTGACAAGCTTAGATGCTGTTGACAATTTAATAAGCGATGTTGTAGATCGGTTTGATCGTATCGATGGTCTTGTTAATAATGCTTATCCCAGAACAGAAGATTGGGGGGTAAAATTTGAAGATATTCCTTTTGAGTCCTGGCAAAAGAATGTTGATATGCAAATGAATAGCCTATTTTTTATTTGTCAACGTGTACTAACCCAAATGAAAAAACAACAATCAGGATCTATAGTGAATATAGCCTCCATTTATGGGGTTGTTGGTAATGATTTTACAATTTATGAAGGCTACGGGGGAACTTCTCCCGCAGCTTATTCTGCAATTAAGGGAGGTGTAATTAGCTTTTCCAGATATTTGGCCTCTTATTTTGGTAAAGATAATGTTAGGGTAAACTGCGTGTCTCCCGGTGGAATAAAAGATCAGCAAAATCCGTCTTTTATAGAAAGGTACGAATATAAATCTCCGTTAAAGCGCATGGGGAGGGCAGAAGAAATTGCGCCTGCTATCACCTTTTTATTGTCAGAGGAAGCCTCATTCATTACAGGCCACAATTTAATGGTTGATGGAGGATGGACATCAATTTAAACTATAATGGGATTATTTAAGCAAATAAAATTTTGGAATAATGCAGATCGCATAGGTCCAGATATGCTATCGACTTATTGGAAACTGTTTTTCAAGAAGAGTATGCTGTCCTTATGTAAGAATAAGTTCCAATACTTTGCTGATACGGCTGAAGTTCGTCCAGGGTCTTATATTGTTGGGTGTTCTAAAATTTCTTTAGGGGATAGAGTGGTAATCAGACCTGGGTGCATGATTCATGCAGCATCTTCAAACTTAGAATTGTCTGTTGAAATCCAGGATGGAGCAATGCTTGGATCTGGGTGTCATATATATGTTTCCAATCATAGCTTTTCTAATCCCAATATTCCAATAATTGACCAAGGCCACGATCCCTCGGAAAAAGTAATTATTAGAAAGGGAGCCTGGCTTGGTGCAAACGTAATTATCTTACCTGGTGTTGATGTAGGTGAAAATGCAGTAATCGCGGCAGGAGCTGTGGTAACGAAATCAGTTCCACCAGGAGTTGTTGTCGGTGGTGTTCCTGCGGTTACCCTTAAAAAAAAATAATGTAGGAAGATTTAAGTTTTACAACCGACATTGAACACCTTACTTGAGTTAACTGTCAAAATTATGTTATGAGATTTAGTAAAATAATATACATTAGATATTTGCCACTTACGGCAAAAATATACAAAGATTTATATATTGAAGAGGCAATTCAAACTGGCATCGAGGTTGAATATTGGGATATCACCTCACTTTTTTTTAAGAGGACTTTTGGGCAGGAAGATTCATCACACCTCACAAAAACCAAAAAAATTGTTTCTTATGTAGATCTTGAAAATGCAATTATTTCGGAACAGCCACTTTTAAGAACATTGTTTATTTCCATAATGACATTTGAGGGCAGAGTAGGTAAACTATATCGATTGTTCACAAAATACAATTGTACCCTCGCCGTTTTTGGACGTAATATGTTTCCAGTTCCTGCTGCTGATATTTCATCTAAAATTAAACGTTTGGGTAATTTTACAATACCTAAAGTCATGAGTTTTTGGCAAACTATTCAGGTCAAAAAACAAAAACTAAATGGCCAGATAAAAGGATATGATTTTATGTTCCTAGGGGGAAGCATGGGATGGCAAGGCATTGGAAATATAGATAATAAGGATGTTTTAAATGCTAAAGTAATCAATGTGAACAGCGATGATTATGATGTTTACCTGCAATTGGACAATGTTGGGCCTTTGGTTAAGAATGATTATATACTTTTTTTAGATGAGTACCTTCCCCTACATCCTGATACTAAACTTTTCGGGATAAGAAATATCCCCCCAGAACAATATTATCCAGATTTATGTAAATATTTCGATAGGGTGGAAGCCCAATTTGGGATGCCAGTAGTTATCGCAGCACATCCCAAGGCCTTAAAATATAAAGAACAAAATTATTTTGGTGGCCGTGACATACATTTTGGAAAATCGGCAAAATTATCAAAATATGCTTTTTTTGTAATTGCTCATGACTCTACATCTATAAATTTTCCAATTGCTTTTGGTAAGAGGCTTCATTTTATTACCTCCGAGAATATTATGAAGGGTATTAATAAAGTACATAGAAATGTTGTGTGCTTTGCTAATTACCTTGGATGTAATTATCAATGGTTTGATAAGGAGGGGCCAATAAATCTAATTGAAGAAGTACCGTTGGAGATGTATAGGAAATATAAATATGATTTTCAAACTTGTCCAGAAACCGAACTGAAGTTATCTAAAGATTTATTTATTCAATTTCTTCGAGAGGATAGCACATTAGATTTACAACGTTCGAGGAACATTTAATCAACTATGAACAACTTCATAAAAATCTATATTTGGCAAATTATTTCTATTGTTTTTAATTTTGCTGCTGTTTTTGTAGTCACCCCTTACCTCTCATCTAATCAAGCCTTATACGGAATTTATTCAATTGTAACAGCTGCATATTTGTTTATTTCATATGCTGATTTTGGGTTTCTAAGTGCAGGTATGAAATATGCTTCCGAAAGCTATGCGAGGAATGATATCGATGATGAAATTAAATTCATTGGTTTTTCGGGAATGGTATTTTTACTTTTCGTACTGCTGTATAGTGGTGTTATTTTAATTGCTTCTGTTTCACCTGGGATTTTGGTAGAAGGCATTAAAAGTGCCAAGGAAATTTCTATAGCTAGAAGTCTGTTGATCATATTAGCGTTATTTTGCCCCGTTTTTGCATTGCAAAGAATACTTCAAATTATTTTCGGAGTAAGAATGCAGGATTATAAATTTCAGCGTGTTTTAGTTTTGTCAAACCTTGCTAAAGTTTTAGCTGCTATTTTTTTCTTTAGTTCTGGGAAATATCTAATTGTTGAGTATTTTTTGTTTTCACAGGTATTTTCACTCATTGCTGTATTAGTAGGTTTTGTAATGGCAAAAAAGAGCTTAAATTACGATCTGGTTCTATTATTAAAGTCGTTTAAACTATCAAAAGAAATTTATAATAAAACTAAAAAGCTAGCCTTTACATCACTCTTTCTTACATTTTGTTGGATACTTTATTATGAATTAGATACATTCGTAATTGCTAAAAAATTAGGTGCCAATTCAGTAGCCGTATTTGCAATTGGATTGACTGTAATGACTTATTTCAGATCAATTTTTGGAGTTTTTTTTACTCCATTTATTGCCAGATTCAATTACTTTGTTGGATTAAAAGACAAAGTAGGTTTGAAATCTTTTTTTATGAAGGTTCTTGTTGTTTTTATTCCTATAACTGTTTTCCCAGTTCTTGCGGTTTCATTAACCACTAAGAATTTTATATTCACTTGGGTTGGCGACAATTATTCGAATTCTATAAAGATTACAGAAATTATGTTGTTAAGCCATTTATTTAGCTTTATTTCTTATCCCGCAGGAATATTGATAATGGCCTATGAAAGAGTGCGGGCGTTATACTTCACAAGTGCTCTTCAGCCCATTTTATACTGGTCTGGCATTATTTTAACCTATCCATTTTGGAAGCTCGAATCATTTGCATATTTTAAGTTTATTGCATTTTTAATTGCAGCAATTGTTTACCTTATAATTATATTGAAATTTTTTGATTTAAAATTTGGTTTCTTTTTTAAGAAGGTTATTTTGCCTGCACTCCCTTCGTTAGCAGCAATAGTTATCATTTTATTTATTATTCAGGATTTCATGCCAATTACCCATAATAAGATGTTTTTATTGCTTTACTTTGTTATAATTGGAATGACCACATTTATTGGGATTCTAATCTATTATTTAATTTCAAAGGACTATCGAATTTTCCTAAATGGTTTGATCTCAAAAATAGCAAACGTATTTCGTGAAAAGCACACACGTTATTTAAAGAATAGAATAACATGATGAATACTTTCATTTTAAATTTTTTAAAAAACCCTCTTGGGGATCTATTAAGATATTGCAAGTACAATTGGTCTCTGTCGAGAATTCAGTCAAAGAACCCTTCTTGCAAGTTTTATACAGGAGCTGTAATAACGACTTCGGAATTCGGTAAATATAGTGTTGTATTCAGCAACACAAAGGTCATGAATTCAAAGATAGGTTCGCACACTTATATCCAGAAAAATTCTGTAATTATTAATGCAGCTATTGGTAAGTTTTGTTCTATAGCCTCCAAGGTATCAATAGGCCCTGGTATTCATAATACTAATGGGGTGAGTACACATCCTGCATTTTATTTGAAAAATACACCTCTAATGAAAACCTATGGTAAATCTGACACATTTTGTGTCAGTAAAAGAACTGTCATAGGGAATGATGTATGGATTGGTGAAAATGCTATTATTATTGATGGATTAACCATAGGTGACGGAGCAATTATAGGAGCCGGTGCGGTAGTTGTTAGGGATGTCGAGCCTTATTCCATTGTTGGCGGCGTACCTGCAAGATTTTTGAAATTTCGATTTAATGAAAATATTAAGAATGAAATTTTGATGTCCAAATGGTGGGATCGGGACGAGGAATGGCTGTCAGCCAACAGTTATAGGTTTCAAGATCCATTCAATTTTAAAGAGAAAATAGAGATTAATAATGAGATACATTAAAAGAATCTTTTTACTATTTTACGGAATTTTTAACTGGCCATTTTTTAAAAAAAGTAGTTTAAGTGCAGTGATATATCCGAGTGTAAGAATTCAAGGGAAAAAATATATATCAATCTTAAGTAAAGTAACCATTCAACGTCAAGGCTGGCTTCTCGCTTTAAAAATAGACGAAAATAACCCGGAGATTTTCATTGGCGAGAATTCTGCAATAGGTGATTTCTCGCATATCAGTTCTGTGAGAAGTGTGGTAATTGAGAGAGATGTTTTGATTGCTAACAAGGTATATATCTCTGATAACATGCATAACTATATGGATGTAAATGTTCCTGTTATATATCAAAAGGTAGCTTTCAAAGCCAAAGTTCATATTAAAGAAGGTGCATGGATTGGAGAAAATGTGAGCATAATTGGCGCTGTTGTTGGTAGAAATTCTGTTGTCGGAGCAAATTCAGTGGTTACTAAAGATATTCCAGATTATTCTTTAGCTGTTGGAATCCCTGCTAAGGTTATCAAGAGATTTAATTTTGAAAAAAATGAATGGGTGAGTACTAATAAAGAGAAATGAAAAATATATTAATAACAGGTGGTGCAGGATTTATTGGTACCAATTTAGCCATCAGGCTAGTAAAAGAAGGCTATAACGTCACTATTTTAGATAACTTTCTTCGTCAAATTCATGGAGACAAAAATGAACTTGATCCTGCTTTGAAAAATAGTGTGACTTTATTAAAAGGAGATGTAAACAACAGAGATGCTTTTTATAATGCATTGAATAATCAAAATTGTGTAATCCATTTAGCTGCCGAAACAGGTACTGGTCAATCTATGTATGATATTAGTCATTATACGGAAGTAAACATACAGGGGACATCGTTACTTTGCGATTATATAGTGAACGAAAATCATGCGCTGGAGACTGTAATTGTTGCGTCTTCGAGATCTATTTATGGAGAAGGTAAATATGAATCGCCTGATAGTGGTTTTGTATATCCTAAAGGAAGAACAGCTGATAGCGTAAAAGATAGCTATGAAGTAACTTGTCCAATTAGTGGTAAACATAACCTGATCGCTTGTGCAACAGATGAGTCGTCATTAATTCATCCTTCTTCTTTTTATGGAATAACAAAACAGGTACAGGAGCAAATGGTGATTTTAGCATCGAGCTTAAAAAATATTAATGCATTTGCTCTGCGTTTTCAAAATGTGTATGGCCCAGGACAGTCTTTAAAGAATCCATATACGGGAATACTGTCAGTATTTTCTCGTTTAGCTTTAAAAAATGAACCCATTAATATTTTTGAGGATGGGAAAGAGACTCGAGATTTCGTATATATTGATGACGTTGTAGATGCTACTTTGAAATGTCTTAAGGTTGAAAATGTTGGACAAAAGATACTTAATGTTGGTAGTGGTATACCCACCAGTGTACTTGAGGTAGCAAATGAAATTGTTAGTTATTTAAAAAGTAATTCTGCTATCGAGATCTCTGGAGCATTTAGAGAAGGAGATATTCGCCATAATTATGCCGATTTGACCCTTGTAAAATCAGTTTTGGATTTTGAGCCTAAATGGAGTTTTAAAAAAGGACTGCATAGTTTTCTGAATTGGGTACTTGTGCAAGATGATATTCCGGCAACATTAGATGATTATGCAAAATCTATAAGCGAATTAAAGGAAAAGGGATTATATAAATAATTATGGTACCAAAGTTAAGTATTGTATTTACAAGCTATAATCATAGAGAATACCTTCGCCAGGCCATTGAATCTATTTTAGGCCAAACTTATAAGGATTTTGAACTTATTATAGTTGATGATTGTTCCACAGATGGTAGTCAGCTCATCCTACAGGAATATGAGAAGGTAGAGAATGTGAGACTTTATCTTCAGAAGGAAAACTCGGGGAGCTATGTTAAAGCAAGTAATTTTGGCGCCAGCCAGGCAAAAGGGGAATATTTATTATTTGCGCAATGTGATGACTTTGCGGAACTCAATCAAATAAGTACGCTTATGGCTTCTTTTAATTTAAGTCCAAGCATAGGTGTTAGCTTTTGTCGAAGCAATTTAGTTGATGAGCAAGGTGAAATTATAGGTGATGATTTTAATGTAAGGGAAAGTTCGTTTAAGATTCTATGTGTTAAGAATACCATTATTCAAAAAAACAAGATGCGTTCATTTTTGGCGAAATCTTGTGTTATTCCAAATTTAAGTGCGGCGATAATTAAGCGCGATTTATATATACAGTCGAATGGACTTTCTGAAAAGTATATTGTAGCAGCTGATTGGGCATTTTGGCTAAAGCTAACAGAATACTGCGACTTTTTTTACGTGTCGGCACCTTTAAACAACTTTAGGCAACACAAAACTACGATCAGAAGTACGGTGAAAATTAAAAGGCAGGTTCTGGAGATTTATGACCTTTTCTATAGTCATATGCGTAATTATTCGATGACTCATTCTGAATCTCAAGGATTCAGGATTGGCGCTGGTTCAATTTGGTTATCCTACTTTAGCCAGGGGCCAAAATCCTGGCTCATAAGTTTTCCCGGTTTAATAGGTCGTACATTTATTTATGAAAAATTTAATCTGTGGTATTTGGTGAGGGGCTTTTTTTACAAGATTAAAGAATACTTAAAACGGAAAATCAGTTAATGAAGGATATAATTTCGGTTATTGTTGTTACTTATAATAGATTAGATTATCTAAAACTTACTATTGAATCAATACTCAGCCAGTCTTACAGAGAATTGGAGGTTATTGTTATAGGAGATGGGCATCAGCCTGATGTAAGTGCATATATTGACCAACATGATGACCTTAGAATTTCATACTTTTATGTTAACCACTGTGGGTATCCTGCGAAGGGGCGTAATTTAGGTATACAAAATAGCAGGGGTTCCCTTATTGCATTTTGCGACGATGATGATATTTGGGCTTCAGATAAACTTGCAAAGCAGCTAGATGTATTTAAAAAGAATAAGGAGATTCGCTTATGTTGTACAAATAGATCCTTTATTAATTCTGACGGAAAAATCCTGGAAGGTAGAAGTTTAAAATGGTCACCAACCAAGTATAGCCTAAAAAGACTTTTATTGAGTAATTTTGTTTCTTATTCTTCAGTGTTGTTAAAAAGAGAAATTTTAAACGAAGCAGGTTTGTTTCCTGATGACATCAAATTTAAAGCAGTTGAAGATTATCACCTCTGGATTAGGATAGCATATTTCGGTAAGGTATTTTTCTTGAATGAAAAGTTGGTATTGTATAGGATACATAATTCTAATATTACATCAAAATTGTCATTGGGAGCCAATAGAAACATTCATCTTTATAAAGATTTATTTGATAGCTATAAGTTTAAAAAGATAGATCGACTGATGACCTATTCAATGGCTTATTTTAAACTTTTTTATTATAAGTTAATGGGTAGGTAAATGGATTTTACAAAATGATTATTCTTTATTTGTTCTTCCTGTTATTTCAGCTCCTAAATACTTACGTCGGTGTTTTAACGCCACTCAACCCGTATGTTTTTTCGATTTTGTTCATAATATATGGTTTTAGAAAACCTGTAAGTTTAACTAACATTAAACTATTATTGATCTTATTGTCGGTTGCTTTCGTTTTTATTATTGTTTATACTATAAAGTTTTCGTTTTTAAGTTCCTTTTCTATCACTGCTAAAGCAATACAATTTAACTTGGGCTATCTTTTTTTAATACCTGGGTTTACTATTTTGTTTGGATTCTTTCCTAGTATAAAATTGCGGCATGTTTTGGCTGGTACTTTTTGGACTCTCAGCCTTGAATTATTGATGGAGTTTATTGTTATAAGAATCCTGAAGATTTCTCCTGCGGCTTTTGCTCACTATCCTAAGGTTGCTCATATCAGTCTCAATAAAATAACAGGAGAATACACTGCCGATAGGTTGTTGGGGATAGCTGGAAATGCATCTGTTACCGGTGTATTGTATGTTTCGTGCTTCTTTTTATTTCTTGGAAGTCTTTATAGGGATGAAAATAGCCTCTGGGGGAAGAAAAACATAATTGTATGTACAACATTTATCGTTTGTTTTTTTACAATAATCTCTGGTTCTGCATTTTTTGCGCTCCTTTTGGCGTTGATTGCTGTTTGGATCCAAAAAAAAGGCAGTTTACTTAGGAATACAATACTTGTTTCTGTCTTCATTTCTATTGTTTTGGTCACGTTTAGTTTTATTTCAAAATTGACAGATGCTTTTGGCAATAAATTTACTGTAGAATATCTGATCTTTTTGTTGTCAAGAGATGATGTTCATGGGTCATTGCCTTATTTAATTCATCAAATGTCAATAGGGTATCATTGGTATAATTTTATTTTTGGATCATATTATTTTGAATGGGGTAACCCTGATGCGGTTATAAAAACTGTTGATTTTTTCTTTGTAAATCTGATTTACGAATTTGGCTTAATTGGTTTGATTCTTTTCTTCTATGTAATTAGACTTGGATATTTGACAGTTAAAAGGCTTCAAATAATTGATGAGAATTATTTGAAATTGGGTATATTCGTAATGGTAATTGGTTCACTACATTACCCTGCAATTGCCTATATGGCTTCTCAAGTTTTTTTGTCAGCAGTTTTTGCTATTGCAATAAGAGATCGGGCACTAAATTCAGATGCCAAACATTTAGATCCTAGTTAAATTTAACAATCAATTGTATGAAACCACAAACAGGAATTTTATTATGGTTATGCCTTTTGCTTAATTGTACCAGTGGTTCCGAAGTTTTTGCGCAAACCAAGATCATTAATGTTGCACAACAAGGACCTGATACCCGCTTATTAAAGAATAATTATCTAGTGTGGGAACGCCAACTGCCATTTAATGGTTTGAGTATTAATTTTAATATAAACGAAGTTAATGATAACAATTCCATTGGTTTTTTTGGCAAGCAAAAAGAAGAACTTTGTTATGCTGTTTTTAAAAGTAAGAATACAATTGTTTATGATAAATATTCGAATGCAATAAATGATTTACGAGCATGTACTTTTCAAAAGTTTAAAAATAATTTCTTAGTTCTTTCTATGTTCGAAGTGAATTGGTCACTGTGGGAAGATGATCTGGCCTGGAGCCGTATGCTTGCTAACTTACAAGTCGCTGCAAAAATCGCTAACGAAAGTGGCCTTAAAGGAATAATACTAGATACAGAAACTTACGGAAGCCCGCAAAATCTTAATCTTATGTTCTACTGTCAGCAATTTGCCAACAAACTATTAATCAAAGATTCAAAAGTTGCTTATATCCGGTTAAAAGATGTAAGGGATTATAATTCTATTGATGATCTGTTTCCTAAGGTAAATGATTTAATTTATTGGAAAGATTCTTCTGACCATGCTAATGGTATTAAATTAAAAAAGTCTGTTTTTAACATTTATACGGACGATCAAAATAATTATTATTACCCATTGCTAGATCCAAAATTCAAAACCGACGTTCAATTAATTATATCGAGTGTAGAAAAGAGGGGAAATGAAGTCGTTCAGGCAATAAGTGGGGGCTTTCCTAATGCTGAAATAATGTTGACAATTGGTCCTTCATATGTTAAAAATGTTTTAAGCGAACTTTATGGCTTAACTTCTACTAGTAATTATTTAAGGACGGGATATGGTTTACTGATACCTTTTACAAAGGGGCTATTGAAACGAGTTGCCTCTTCGAATGTATTGGTAATAGATGGCCAGGAGCAAAGTTATTTTTATAAAACAAGTAAGCAGTTTGCAAAGCTGCAGAATGATTTTCTATTGACTGGCAGTTATTTTGGAGACGCTAAAGCAGACTATTTAAATAAAATCAATATGGCCGCTGGATTATTTCTTCGTCCAGACAATGGACAAGCAAACAATAATCCAAGACTTTTTAGCAATAGTGAGGTTACAAATACATTTAAATTTGCCTTGGGCTTAAAACGATTAAAATACATTTGGGTTTATGAGGAAAATGAAAGTTATTGGTTTAAACCAACTTTGAAGAATCAATATATTGAAAGAAAAGAATCAATGTCTAAAATTGCAGGGAGTAATTTTGATGAATTTATTAATAGCATAAATAAAGGTATTGGGGCTATTAAATAGTTTTAAGGAATGATTAGTAAAAAAAGGATATTGTTGGTTGGAAATACTGCTTGGAGTATGTTTAACTTCCGGCTTAAAATAGCTAAAAACCTTCGAGATGAAGGCTATGATGTTGTTATTGTTGCGCCTTATGATCATACTAGTGAGCTTATTATCTCGGAGGGTTTCTCTCATATTGATATAAAGATCGACAACAAAGGAGTTTCTCCTATAAGAGATATTCAGTTGGTAAGAGATCTATTTGCTTTATACAAAAGGTTAAAACCTGATTTAATTATACATTATACCATAAAGCCAAATATATATGGAGGAATTGCCGCCAGATTGGCTAAGGTTAAGGTCATTTCATTTGTTACGGGTTTAGGCTCTATGTTTATAAAAAAGACCGCAGTTACCAGTTTAATTGAATTGATGTATAAAACATCATTTTTCTTTAGCAAAAAAGTCTGGTTTTTAAATGAGGATGATTATGATTTCTTTATTGAAAAAAAAATTGTATCTGGTGAAAAGGCTGAAATTTTACCCGGTGAGGGAATTGATACCTCCGAGTATTCTTTATTAAATGAGACTGATTTTTTACATAATGGTAATGAGAAATCTTTCAAGTTTCTTTATTTAGGAAGAATACTTAAGGATAAAGGAATTATAGAATTGGTAGAGGCCTCGAAAATGTTAAAATTGAAATACCCTAATTTCGATTGTCAAATCCTGGGCTTTATAGATGCACTTAATCCTTCATCAATATCAGAAGAAACAATAAATGATTGGGTTAATGAAGGAGCAATAACATACCTTGGACAGACTTCAAATGTTAAACCGTTCATCCTAGATTCGGATTGCGTCGTTCTTCCTTCATATAGAGAAGGTATTTCTCGCACGCTCCTGGAGGCCGCAAGTATGCAGAAACCTATCATCACTACAAATGTAACGGGTTGTAGAGACATTGTGGAAGATAATCTTACTGGCTTTTTGTGCAAAGTTATGGACCATGAAGATCTTGCCCTTAAAATGGAAGCCATGTTAAATTTGGATAATGATTCAAGGATACAAATGGGGCATAAGGGAAGATTGAAAGTATTAGCCGAATTTGATGATAGTATTATCAAAGATAAATATTTTAAGACTATAAATTCTTTGTTTCAAGCGAATAAATAACTATTTATTTTCGTAATAATTTGGTGATAAAGCAGTATTTCTAGTGAAAACTTATTTTAAATTGAGAGAATAGGGTTGTTTTCTGTAGATTTGGCACTGTTCTAGTTCTCAGCTCTCACATAAACGCCACTTATGCTTTTCACCCTTATTTATCTTACCAGTCTTTTAGTTGTAGCATTTGCTATACCACCAATTATAACAGTTTCTTTTAGAAAACGGTTATTCGATGATCCTAATGAATCAAGGAAGATTCATAAGCGCATCATACCTAACTTTGGAGGTGTAGCAATCTTTACAGGGTTTCTTTTTTCTTGCTCAATATTTATCCCTTCACAATTATTACCGGAAGCTAATGTCTTAATGGGGGCGGGACTTGTCCTTTTTATGATCGGATTAAAGGACGATATTATAGGTTTAGGGCCAGGTATCAAATTTGTTGCGCAATTTTTAAGTGCTTGTATTGTTGCTATGATTGCAAACATAAGAATAATTGATCTACACGGTATATTTGGAATTTATGATATGTCTTACTATGCCAGTGTTATTTTAACTGTTTTTTTTATAGTTGGACTTGTAAATGCTTTTAACCTAATAGATGGCATTGATGGTCTTGCAGGATCAATTGGATTAATTCTTTGTGTAGTATTTGGCGTACTTTTTTATAAGTCAGGGGACTTAGGATGGGCATACCTTTCAACTAGTTTAGCTGGGGCATTGTTGGGTTTTTTATTTTTTAACGTAACGCCTGCAAGGATTTTTATGGGTGATTCGGGCTCTCTATTATTGGGCTTTATTGCTGCGGTATTAAGCATTAAGTTTATGAATGTTAGCCTTACAGAGAATGTAATGGCAGGACCATTTCAAATAACTTCCGGTCTCGGATTAGTTTCTGCAATTTTAATTATACCTGTTTTTGATACTTTACGTGTTTTTACATTACGAATCATGAGAGGTACATCCCCTTTTACTGCCGATAGTAATCATATTCACCACCGTCTGCTTTCTCTTGGTTTAAGTCATGTACAGGCAACTTTAGTACTTGCTTCAGTGAATGCTGTTTTCATAATTGTAGCGCTTTCATTGCAAAGTGTTGGTGATGCTCAACTTGTCAGTTTAATTATGTTTTTGATGTTAAGCTTAAACGTTGTTTTAAGTTTGTTTATAAAACGATTCAAAAGAAAGGAATCTATATTTTCAACAAGGGTTATAGCTTCAAGTTCGTCGAAATCGGAAAAAAGCTTTGCTGACAAGGTTTTGGATAAAATATCTGAGAACTAATTTTTCCCTATTTTTTATGAATAAGTAAAATGACATAACGAATTTTGATAATTCGGCATTATAGTTGTTGGGCTTGGGTTTGGCTAAAACTGTCCATTAAGAAAAACTGAATGAATAGAAATATACTAATTATCTTTTGTCTTTTCTTACTCAATTCTTGTACCAAGGATGTTCGCAATCAGGTAGAGGTTTACAGTAATGATTTTGAGCAAAATGACCTGAAAGACATCTCAAATGGGGTTTTAACTTCCTATAATAATACTAAAGTATTAGGCAGATATAATAATGGTGGGTTTGGTCTTTCTTTAAAGGATTTGCCAAAGCATGACTTGGTAGAAGTCACTTTTGACTTGTATATTCACGACAGTTGGGATGGGAATCAAAATAATGATAATATCGATGGCCCTGATATCTGGAAATTGATAATTGATGAAAAGGAATACATTAATACAACCTTTTCAAATAATGCATGTGTTAAGGGGCTGGCTTGTATACCACAGTCATATCCTAATGACTATCCCAACTCCAATAACGTTTCCAGGCAGGGTGCTTATAAAATCAATCTTCCGGGTGTATGTCATAATGTTGGAGGAACCTCACTTTATAAGATTACAAAGAATGTTCGTCATTCCAAATCTTCTTTGTTGATTCAATGCCTCGATAAATTGGTACAAACCAATACTAATGATCCACTTTGCGATGAAAGTTGGTCTATTGATAACATTAAAGTTAAAGTGATTAGCTTATGAGGTGGCTTAAATTTGCACTATTTACGTCGTTGGCCTTAGGAGCAACGTCTATTTATGCTCAGACTATACCTGTTGGAGCTAAAGCACTGGAAGATTATTATCGAAGAGAACAATTAAAGGGGAATGTAGATTCCTCAGTTTCTTTTACGGTAAGGCCTATAGTTCCAGGTTTATCGTTTAAGAAGGAAAATGGTTTTTATCCCGATTCTACAGAGGTTAGGTATAATTTGCTAGAAACAGAAAGTGAATGGACCGAAGGGAAATTTAGAGCAAAACTCCTGCCCATTACTTTTCAAACACAATTTAACAGTCATCACCCATACGGCTGGAATGATGGCGCAATGATTCCGGCTAAGGGACTTCAGATGTTATTAAGCCCGGGTATTTATGCTGAATATGGCCCATTAAGTATTCAGTTTCAACCGGAAATTGTTATGGCCGCAAATGCGGGGTTTGAGACTTTTAATAAAGACCACTATGATATTATTTTTGCCAGATATTATGATTTCTACAATAAGATAGACTTACCTGCAAGATTTGGAAGTAAAGAGTATTCAAAGGCTTATTGGGGACAAAGTAGCATTAGATTGAATTATAAAGGAATGTCTATAGGGGCTTCTACTGAAAATCTTTGGTGGGGACCGGGAATGCGAAATTCCTTGTTGATGAGCAATACTGCCCCTGGTTTTAAACATTTGACGTTGAATACAACCAAACCAATCAATACGCCTATAGGGTCATTCGAAGGACAATTAATCGCAGGTAGGTTAGATGGATCGGGGTACGGACCTCTTGAACCTAATAAAACATATTTAGGGTCATCTCTGTATGTGCCTAAGCCAAACGACTGGCGTTATTTGTCGGGAATAGTATTAACCTGGCACCCAAAGTGGGTTCCTGGACTATTTTTGGGTTTAACAAAGAGCTCACAAACTTATAGTAAGGATTTGAATAGTTTCTCAGATTATTTGCCTTTTTTCTCATCTAATAAGACCATAACTGCTGATGAACCGCTTAATAAGCGGGATGAAAGAGGATCTTTATTTTTGAGATGGTTATGGCCAGAGGAGCAAGCGGAAATGTATTTTGAATATGGACATAACAACTATTCGGGCGATTTTCTCTTAGAACCTGCAAATTCCAGGGCCTATATTTTTGGCGTAAGAAAGCTTTTGCCATTCAATCGTTCCCGCAATGAAAATATCTTACTGGGTGTTGAAATTACCCAAATGGGCGATCCTTCGCTTGATAATGTGTTGAAAGCGTCGGGATGGTACAACAGTGTTAGTATTCCCCATGGTTATACCAATAGAGGAGAGGTTTTGGGAGCAGGTATTGGCCCAGGTGGAAATATGCAGTCGGTAGAAGTAAGCTGGATTAGTGGCTTAAAACGTTTAGGCCTTCAGCTGGAGCGATATGTTCATAATACTGATTTTTATTATTACGCATATATAGATTCTAAAGATTTTAGAAGAAACTGGACTGACTTTAGCCTTGCTGCTAATGGAGAATGGAATTATAAGAATTTTATTTTTAATGCCCGACTTCAGGCCATTCAATCTTTAAACTATCAATGGTATCTGATTCAGCAGCCAGGAGAAAAATATATGGTTCCAGGGAAAGATGTATTTAATTTACAATTACAAGCGGGTTTAACCTATAGATTTTAAGAATGAGACTGATGAAGAAGTTATTTTTTTTAATTCCCGGGTTTATTCTTTGCGCTGGGTTGCTTAGTACAGTATCTGCGCAGACAATTCCTGTCGGCACACAGGTATTGGAAGATTATTACAGAAGAATGCAAATGATTGGGGAGTTAGACTCGACTATTTCATTTAGTATCCGTCCCTTATCAGCACAAGCGCTCAAGGCAAGTAATATATTCGACCCGGATAGTACACTCGCAGACGAGAGCTGGTTGAATTTTAGTAAACCCTTTATCTTTGCCAATGGTAAAGGTAAGTTTCAAGTACTGCCTATTAGCTGGCAGCAGCAATTTGACTCACAAAGACCTTACGGTTGGAATGATGGAGCTATGATTCCTGCTAAGGGATATCAGACATTAATCAGTGGCGGTTTTTTTGCAAAATTTGGACCATTAAGTATTCAATTGAGACCAGAATATGTTTACGCTGCTAATGACAGTTTCGAAGGTTTTGCGAAAGGTAAATCTGATTTGGAGATTCGAAGGTATTATAGTGCTTATAATTTTATTGATGCTCCTGAGAGATTTGGATCTGGAGCTTATAATAAATTATTATTAGGACAGAGTAGTATTCGCTTGACATTCGGTCCAGCGTCTTTTGGTTTTTCTAATGAGAATCTATGGTGGGGTCCAGGGGTTCGCAACTCTCTAATTATGGGTAATTCTGCCCCAGGATTTAGACATTTTACTTTGAACACTGTCAGACCTGTAAATGTTTATATTGGGTCTTTAGAAGCTCAGATTATTGGCGGCAGGTTAACTTCTTCAGGGAATTCTCCATTAACAAAGCAAACTCTTTCAACAGGAGAGAATGTATATAAGCCTAAAGACGGGGCCTGGAGATATCTCGCAGGATTAAATATTGTTTATCAGCCCAAGTGGGTTCCTGGATTGTTTATTGGTTTCACAAGAACATTTGCTGCCTACGGCAGAGATGTGAAAGGTTTTGGTGATTATTTCCCTTTCTTTGTACCTTTTCAGAAGAGTGCTGTTGCAACTTTTGATGATCCATTTGACAGAGATCAGCGAACTTCCTTATTTGCCAGATGGGTTTTTACAAAGGCTAAGGCAGAAGTTTATTTTGAATTTGGAAAAAATGACAATGCATATAATTTCAGAGAGTTTTTGACCTCACCCGATCATTCCAAAGCTTACTTATTTGGGGTTAGAAAGCTCGTGCCTTTAAAAGGACGTAATGATGAGTTCATCCAGATCAATGGAGAAATTACACAATTATCTCAATCGCTAATTCGAACCATTAAAGATGCAGGTAATTTCTATACCCATTCAGGCGTTAAAGAAGGTTACACGCATCTTGGTCAGCGTTTAGGGGCTGGTACTGATGGAAATTTACAATCTTTTGAGGTGAATTGGGTTAAGGGCTTAAAGAAATTGGGTTTGACCTTTGAGCGGTACGAGCATAATGTAGATTTTTATAATAGATACATTCAAGACTTGAACAATCAAAGCCGTAAATGGGTTGATTTTTCGCTTGCAGCACAGGGAGAATGGAATTATAAGAATCTACTGTTTAATGCTAAATTCCAGGCGATTAAATCGTTGAACTCTCAATGGTTAATGGCAGGTTATACACCTGAAACGTATTATATTCCAAATAATGACAAATATAATATTCATGGTGAGTTTGGAGTGAGCTACCGTTTCTAGATCAACTTACTCCTTCTTAACAAGGTTTAAATAAACTGCAAATACAACCCCTGAAAGTAGCATGCCAATCAGGATGGCGTATGGATATTTTAGTTTATTTCTCTTGAGTGGAAGTTCGGGTTCATCAACAATTTGTACCGTTGGTGTTTCCTGGGCTAGCATAGTTTTGCTCATCTCTAAATTCTTTATGGTTTCGGTAAGAATGGTACTTAATACAATCTTATCTCTTTCTTTCAGCTCTGCTGTGGCATTTGCTGATGAATAAGCCGGATTGAGATCCAAAAGGGTCTGACTAGCTGCAGAGGAAGCATATGTTTTTCGGTTCAGAATTACGCTTATACTATCTGCACGGTGTTGCAGGCGATTAACGTTGTTTCGAAGTCGCTGAGTTTTTGTGCTGATGAAAAAATCTGTAGCCTGAGTTAACATTCTGGTGCAAAATAAATTGGCCAATCCTTCATCTCGCATTGTGGTATTGATCTCAAAAAAGCTGAGCTTTTTATCCGTTTTGGTAATGCTGAATTCACCCTTTAAAATAAGCGCAGACATTTCTTGTAGCAAACTATCCTGTAGTCTGGTATTGTTTTTTCCGCCAATAGGGAAAGTAAGCTGTTCCCCTGTTTTCAGGTGTTTCTCCCATTTTTTATTCAATTCATATACCTGAAAATAACGATCTGCAAGTGACTGATTTTTCGTTGAATCATATGGTGATAGCAGTGTGGCTTTAATCAATTTACGGCTTTTTAAAAGCTCCTGTACATTGTCGCCAGATAATACTCCACCTGCACCACTAAGACCATCCAGGTTAAAGCCTAGCTGACCGGCAAGCCCTGCTAGACCGGCACCACCTCCCGATTTAGAATCATCAACAACAAAGCTTAATCTTGCGGTATAATTTGCCGGTTTCATCCAGGCAACCAAAGCTCCCAAAATACCACCTATAAGAACAACTATGAAAAGCTGTTTCTTAAAGTTAAATATATACTTAACATCGGCTATACGCTCATTGATTAACTTTTTTATGGAAAATTCAGAGCTGGCGTTATTTGTTTCGTTTTGTGGAGTCATTTTATTTGGCTAGGATGGCTATTAGTCCTATTAATGCAGTTATCGCAGAAGTTATTCCGCTGATTTCAGCGAAACCAAGTCTGAATTTATTGTTAGGGTCTTTCAGCGGGACTACAATTTTACTTCCCGGTTTGACTGCGGGATAGGTGCGGAAGAAAAGGAAATGACCAACAGGCTTGTTGAGCCCATTCGGGTATTGTACGTAAGCTCCTTTTAAACGCGCATTTTCCTTTGTGCCTGCAGCAGCGTTGATATAATATTTAAATCGTCGGCCATTGTAGCTAATTAATTGAGGATTGTTTACCGCTCCGGATACTTCAACAAGTGAAATGGCTCTTGGGATGTAAATACTGTCGCCAGGTAAAAGGATCATGGTCCTTTTTACATTTGGGTCATTGCTCTTATTGGTGAGATCAAGGTTCAATCTCGTCCCTTTTCTGTAAACCTGTGCATTCTCGAGTGCGCCATAGGGGCTAAGTCCACCCGCTCTTTGCAATAGGTCGAGTGCGGTCTCATCTCTTCTTTGAACCGAATAATCGCCCGGGAATAATACTTCTCCCTTTACGCTAATGTTGCCCAAAGCTTTATAGTTTACCAGTCTCGGCACATAAATATAGTCCATAGCTTGAAGCTCGAGCTCCTGTTCTGCCGATGTGTTGTTATTGATGTCTATTGTGAATGTTTTTACCAGCTGATTTGCAACACTGTCGGAAGTGTTTTTTATGATTCTGGAAATTTCAATATGGTGTTCGGCTGCTTCATCCTGAAAGCCACCGGCCATGGCGATCACATCACCTAATTTCATTCCCTTCCTGTAGGTAAAAGTGGCAGGTTTTTTTACAAAGCCATTCACCGTAACATTCTGTTGAGAAACAAAAACAGATCTATCCTGGATCATAATAGAATCCTCTCTCATTAATGGTACATCGCTTTTCCCGTTAATTACGTCTGCAGGATTAAATGAGATCATTTCCCTTTCAAGGTTAGGGAGGGTTCTTTTAATGTAACCACGCTCCATATAAGCTTCCACTTTTAAGCCCTGTGCTGTTTTTAAGAGCTCAGATAAGCTTAGTCCGGCTATGAGCTCATAAACCCCTGGGCGGTTAACTGCGCCTTCCAGAACGATTCTATTGGTGTATCTATTTGTAATTGCACCTATTTGAACCAGATCGCCATTATGTGGCGTGAAATTTCCAAATAAATTGGCCGGTACATCTTTTACTTCTCTTTCCAGTGCATTAATCTGATCTACTTTTGCTATTCCGCGGTAGGCAATATCAGTAAAACCGCCTGCGTAGCTGATCAGGTCTTCAAGTTGCTCATTTTCCTTTAGTTCATATATTGCAGGGCGTTTAATCTCGCCTTTAATCCCCACTCTTTTTTTATAAACCGGAATCCTGATCACATCCTGATCTTCAAGCCTTATATTTCCTTCCATCAGGCCTTTTTGCAGAAAACTATAAAAGTCGATAGTCTTGTAAAGCTTGTTATTCCTTAAAAGTTCAATGTATCTTAAGGATCCATTCGCGTTTGGTCCGCCAGAATTATACAAGGCATTAAACAGTGTTGATAATGACGATATCGTGTAAGAACCCGGAGTTTTTACTTCTCCTACTAAAGTGACTTTTATACTTCTGGTATTGCCAAGATTCACAGCTACCTGCGTTTGTCCACCGCTTAAAGCAGGGTATACTTTGGTCATTTTATTGCGAATCAGCCCTGTTGCCTGTTCGATTGTAAAGCCGTTCAGGTAAATAATGCCGGCACGAGGGATCTGCAAATTACCTTCGGGAGTTATTTTGGTACGTATGCTTGTTTCATTTAAGCCCGTAACCAGTATAATTAACTCATCACCGGGGCCCAACACGTAGCTTTTAGGCGTTGCCAGACTGAAATTGGGCTCAAATTTAATTGCAGTTTGATTAAAGAATTCCATGCCATAAACACCAAGAGGTGGTTCAGGTGCAGGTTTCTCTATAATAACGGGCTCTGGTTTTTTAACGGTATTTGCAGTATCTCTGTTTATCTCTTTTTTCTCCTGTTCGGGAGCTTCCTGTGCTTTAACTACTTTTTTGTTCAATCCAAGCAAAACAACTCTGTCCTTAAAGGCTTGAACTTCACCTGCAGGCATACCTTTTTGAAGCATTAGTTTGTAGGCCTCTTGTTCCGGAACACCAGATTCCTGTAGTTTATCCCAGGCTTGTTTGATCTGAGCATCAGATAACTGACTAACTTTCACATTCTGGATGTCACTCATTGAGATCGTTTGGGCCTGGCCTTTAGCGTAGCCAATAACCAATAGAATCAATAGTATGTAGTAACGGAATTTATTATTCATGAAGATGTTATGATAAACTACAAATATAAAGTATTAAGCTTTAAAAGCCATATGATACACCGAACTTAAACTCGTTAGGGACAGCTGAGGTTTGTATGCTCGGTCGGATGATCCCATTTTGATGCATGTAGGCCGCTTTTACATATAACTTGTGAAGCAATTGATAATTAGCCTCAAGTAAAAATTGTTGTTGATGTTCAACTGGTCCCTGACTTAAAAATCCCGGCTGGGGTTCAGCAAAGTACTGATCTTCCAGGCTACCATCTCTGCCTTTTCTTATGGTGTTATATTCAAATCTTGTGGTCAATCGTGGCATAGGGGTATAGCTTAGCCATGCGGTAAAGCGATCTGCATTTTGTCCGATCCAGTCACCTAGCGAATAGCTTTGATTTGAATAGGTTTGTGCCTGCATTACATTGTTGTAAACAAAAGGATTGATGTGCGTGTATTCGGCCCCAATAGTTAAATAGGAGATGCCTACATCGGTTACTGATGCGCCTAAATTATAGCCAAGCTGATTCCTGCTTGTTGCTTTATTAAAGATTTCAGCCGTACGAATTTCATCTATAAAGAGCGTTGCGTAAAGGTGGGTTTTGGGCAAATGGTTCCTTGAACTTACCGAGAAGAAAAACTGACTGTTTGATCCGGTAGTAAGCTTGTAACGACTTTGGTATTGATCGTAGGCTTTAAAGAACATAATAGGGATGAGGTAGCCCATGTCAAAATTATCACTGTAAACCATTGATTCCCCTACGCTAAGGTCTAGCCCTTTAACAGGTAAGAAGCTTAAAGTATGAGAGGCCATAAATTTTTGAACGTATAATTCCCTGGTTTCACCGTACACACCATTCCCTTTTGGATATGATCTTGCAGAATCAATTATTGCAGAATTTAACCAGGCATGCGTGTAATTAAACCGGAGCCAGGGAAGAGGCTGATAATCCAGTCTTATGTTTGGATAAGCAGGTGCTTTGTCCGACATGACCATTCGACCACCTTGTCCGTATCCCCATAACAATTGATCTTTACCTATACTCACTGAACCATTTTTCCAGCTGTAGGTCAGGTTCCCCCTAAAATCACTGTAGTTAACCGTTTTCGCATTTGGATTGATATTGGCAGTTCTGATAATTCCGGTTTCGGGTGTAAACATTCTGTTGCTGTCAATGCCTTTTCCCCGATCAGTGATGTCCTGAAAATAAAATTGAAAGCTCACATGTTTACCTGCGTGTCCCCAGAAAGTTAATCCTGTACCCACACGGGATACACTTTTCCCATCACCCTGGAATGTTTCAAAAGTCAGTGCAGGATCACCACGAAGCATAAAATCATCTTTTGTTACTGATAAAAACCTCCACCTGTTGTAAGGATCTTTCTTAAAGAAAGTTGTACTGTCTTTTATCGCAGGGTCAAATTCACTAAATTCCTGTTGATAAAACTTAAGTTCCTTTTGTTCAGTTGACGAAAGTTTGGCAACAGAATCCTGCAATTCACTCAATAAGGATGCAATCTGCTTTCTGCTGACCGGTTGTATAAGGTCATTGAATTCTATATTTCCCTTCAGCGCCTGACGCGAAAGGTATTTGTAGACAGGATTAGTTGGATTTTCGAAAACTACCTGAGCTTTGCCGGTGATTCCGGTAAAGAGAAATGTAATCAGAAGAATAGCTTTGTAATGATGCAGTAAATTTAGTTTCATAGGTAATAGTTTATTTTGAAGGTTGTACAAGCACCTTCATTGCTTGGTAATAGGCATTAGTGACCTTATCCCAATTATATTTGTCAGTAAGGCCTGAACTTACTTTTGTCCTCAGTGTTTTTACCTGATCGGGATGATTCTCCAATAATGCTAAACAGTCCGCTACAAATTTCTCACTTTCCCCAAAAAACAGACCAAACTCTCCGTTATTTAACATTTCCCGATTAAAAACAGTATCCAGGGCCGCAATGGCACAGTTATTCGACATTGCTTTAAGCATTGCGGGATTTGTGCCTCCGTATTTGTGTCCATGAATATAGGCAAATGAATTCTGATACAATGCAGCAAGCTCTTGCTGGTCAGTAATATATCCTAAAAAAATCAAGTTCTCATTCTGAAGCTTTTTCAGGCTTTCAGCGTAGGTGTCGGCATAAGGAACATCGCCAACAACCACGAGTTTCTTTGTTGATGTTGAAGAGAGGAAACCTCGTATAATAAGATCAGCGTTGTTATCGGGGATCAATCTGCCAACAATGAGATAATACTCTTCTTTATTCAGATTGAAACGTGCCAGTGCGCTTGCTTCAGCCGGTTTAAAGGGGGGAGCACCATAGGCAATTACAGTTGAGTCTGTATTGAATTCATCCAGATAGACTTTTCGCATTGCCTCAGCATCAGTGATGATCTGATCGAATAATTTAACCGCCATTTTAGCTGCAAAATGAAAATACCTTGCGCCCATTCCTTCCCATTTGGGACGTAACCACTCCAGACCATCTACATTGATCATGGTTTTCTTTCCTGTTATTTTTGGAATCCAGCCCATTGGGCCTGCAGCGAGGTTTACAACAAAAATTACGTCGACCGGACTAAAAGTCGCATGAATAATGGAAAAAAAGCTGTGGACAATCTGATTCAGAGATTTTCCTTTTAATGTTGGGATATAATGTAAATGAACTCCATTTACTACAGGAGGAAAGGATTTGAATAGATTTTTCTGACAGTAAACATGTACTTCTACATCCTGTTTTACCAGTCGTTCACTTAATTCTTTTACGAGGGTTTCAAAGCCTCCATATACATACGGGTAACCACGGGAGCCTATGATTGCAATCTTCATTTATGAAAAGGGATTTTTAATCCTGCAAAACTAAAGAAATATTTTTGGCAGATTCCTTTCTCACGACTGCCTCACGTTTAGTCTGTCCTGTAAAGGTTTCAAGAATGGCCAGCTCAAAGGAGTTCGCAGAAAATTGTGCCCTGATTCTGGAGGCAGCATTTTTTCCCATCCTTTCTCTTTCGTTTATGGAATTGATCAGCGGAAGCATGGTTTTTGCGGCCTCAAATGCTTGATCAATGGGGATTAATAGTCCGCTATCACCATCTTCTATCATTTCCTGAGCCCCTCCCTGTCTTGTTGCGACTACAGCTTTTCCGGCAGCCATTGCTTCAAGAACAACAGTAGGAAATGGATCAGGCAGTACAGAAGGTAAAACAAATACATCAAGGGAGTTCATGATGTTAATGATATCCTCTCTATATCCTAAGTTATAGATCATATTATTGATGCCATTTTCATCAATGACTTGTTGGTTCTGGGCATATAGGTATTCATATCCGGGAAAAGCATCACCAACCATGACAAATTTAATATTGGCATTTAATTTTAATAGCTCAGCTGCTATTTTTATAAAGTAATCCTGTCCTTTCCAGAAATGGACCCGACCAATCATTCCAACCAGAATAGTTTGATCCGAAATATTCAGTTCGGCTTTTAGCGTCCCTTTTTTATCTGCAAAAGGCGTACAATCCAATCCATTGTAAATGGTTTTTAATTTCGCGGGATCTACCCATTGCTTCCAGTGATTTTTAACCGCATCAGATGCGGTAATTACTGAAGTGCTGTATTTATTTAATAGCCAACCCATAGTTCTGACAAAAATCAGGGGTTTTGTTGTAATTTCAAGAACATGCCAGATGTGCTTTAATTTTAAGCGGCGTGCTACAATAGCACCTACTAGTACAGCAGTGGTATGAGAATAGACCAGTTTAATATTGCGCTCCTTAACAAGATTCTGGAGTAATTTATTGGCTTTTTTTAATACCGATAACCTGTTTATAATTCCTGGTAGTGAAAAATATTTTCGTCTTAAAATTCCTAGTCTGATGATATGAACTTCAACTTGTTGATTACGTAGTTTGTCTACCAATGGGCCTTCCTCAGAAAGTACTACAATTGGCGTATTGCCATTGTTCTTTAGCACTTTGATAACGTTCAATAGTACATTACTTGCTCCGTATAAGTCAGATGAACTATGCAGTATAAGTATATTCATATATTAATTTCTAGATTTTATTACAACGGCCGGTACTCCTGCAACTATGCTATAAGGAGGTACATCGCGCGTTACAACACTGCCTGCTGCAATTATCGAGCCCTTTCCAATGGTAACACCTGCAAGGATGATACTGTTGGCTGCGATCCAGCAATCGTCTTCTATTTTTACAAATTCTCTTTTTACTCCCTGATCTTTTATGGTGATATCCGTTCTGTCGAAAACATGATTTTCAGCATAAATACTAACCCTGGGGGACATCATTACATTGTTTCCTATTTCGATCATACCGGAGCATCCGATATAAGCGTAAGGACCAATACTTGAATTGTCTCCAATCTTAAGGCCTTCACCTATAGCGCCACCGTAAGAATTAGTTGGTCTTACCAATGCAAATTTTCCTATAGTTACTCTGTCTCCGATCATAATTTTCTTATATGCCATACAATTTATTTCGGCATAATCTTCAACGATGAAGTCTTTACCTACATTTAAGTATTTAGCATAACGTATTGATGCACCCCTTCCTACAAAAACCAGGCCGCTTGCAGAACCAAAGAATAAGCGGTGCCAGCAACCCCTAAGTAAGTAGATGAACATCCTGTACAAGGTAATGGCTGTATTACTTTTACTCCATTCGTTATTAAATCTTGAATTAATGTACGAGAAATAGGATTTCTTCTGATTTACCTCCATCTAAATAGCGTCGTTTTTTTAAGGTTAGATTTTGCAAATCTACTATTTTACTTTTTTAAACAGGGCTAATAATTCGGCAGCTGTTTTTTCCCATGAAAATTCCTGAAGACGTATTTTCCCTTTTTCTATCATTTCTGATTTCAGTTGAGGATTGTCGATGACCATTTTTATTTTAAGAAAAAGGTCATTGGGATTGTAAGGATCAAATTGGAGTACCGCCTCACCGCCTACTTCCGGGAGGCAGGTATTGTTTGAAACAATTACAGGAACATTATGCTGAAACGCTTCGAGGACAGGTAAACCAAAACCTTCATTTAAAGAGGGTAGTACATATAGTTCTGCATTTCGATAATACCAGGCAAGATCATTGTCAGGAATATAACCCGGCATGATTACATAATCCTGAAGCTGATATTTTTTTATGGTTTCGATAATTTCTAAACCGGCATCCATATCATTCTTTGGACTGAACTGGCCTCCAAGGATAAGTGTATAGTCATGATATCCGGCCGATCTTAACAGCTGAAATGCTTCTATGAGCAGGACCAGGTTTTTTCTTTTTTCAAAAACGCCAATATGTAATAAGTACCTTGATGTTTTTATATTCAGGCTACCTGATGAAAGCTCCTTTTTGTGAGTTAAAGTTTTAGGTGCTTCAGGTATTGGAATGACGTTATCCGCCGGGATCTTTAGGTAGCTCAAAACGGTGTGCTTTGCATAGTCGGTAGGAGTGGTAATAAATGCAGCCCTTTTTGCTGCCCATACGCCAAGTGATCTGAAGGTCATGAGCCAGTACTTGTTATAATGTTCCGGGTATTCCCAGAAAAAGGCGTCATGAAAAACCGGGATGGTTTTGAAATTCAGATTTATTAATGGAACAAAGTAATCTGTACAAAAGACAATGTCGCAACCATGTAAAGCAGCTTTCAGTGGTAGAATAAGTTGCTTCCATAATATAAAACGAAATTGTTCTATTAATTTATAAAACTTATTGCGGCCGGTATATACCGGAATTGAGGTGTCGAAAAAGTGAAATTTGAAGCCCCGATGTTCTTTTTGAAATTCTTTATAAATTTCTTCCAGGTAAGTTCTTTGGCCAGTTTTGGCAATTCTCAAGTCCCTTATGTCAAGCCCTACAACAATAGTTTTAGTCATGGGAGGTGCTTTTTGTGGTTATACTTTTAATAAAGATTCCTGATAAAAACCAACTGATATAAATTACATAGGAGTAGTTTTCAAAGTTTGTAGTCAATAAGGGTACTATACTTCCAATTTTGAAAAGGAATAACATGATGGCAATTTTTCTTTCATTCCCCTTTAGTATCTTAATCCATTTATAGGTGTAAGTGAGTAAATAGATATGTATTAAGAGGTAAAGCACTAAAGCTATTACACCCGCCTGTACACCTATGATAATAAATTGATTTTCTCCCCCGACATTCACCCCGAGCATACCTGCTACTTTACCGGAACTTCCGAGACCTAGTCCTAAGGGCTGTCTGATCATGGCATCTATCCCAGCAAGCCATTCTACAATGTGCCCTACACTGGAAGCATTCTGAAAAGTGATCGTATCGACTACAAAACTATAGATGTCCTCATTTTGGATCAGAAAAATAAAATACAGCACAGCTGCAATGAATCCATAATGAAAAATCTTTAACATATAACCTTTACGGGTAATAAAAGCATACACATATATCATTGCAAAGTAACTGGCAAGAGGTGCTCTGGAGAGGGCCGCAACAATAGCAATAAATGTAGAGACTAAAGCCAGCTGACCAAATGCACTTATTTTTAATCTGTTTTCATCATCAGTGTATAATCCGGCAATAGCAGCAAGGGCTAACAATGTTGCGGCGGCATATTCAAGCGGATTTGAGAAAAAACTGGCAAACCTACGAAAGCCGGTTTCAGTTTCGAACGTCCAGGTTAGTCCATAATTTCCTGTGGGTTCCTGACCAAAATAGTAAAAGTTGTAATCGGCATAGCCGGTATTGGTCTGGAAATGTAGGTCGGAGATTAGCTCATAAACCAATACGGCAGTAGCTGCAATAGCCACAAGGAGTATGTAATGGAAATACCTGCTGACATTGACCTTTCCGGCATCAATAAACCGTCCTGCAGCGTATATTAAAGGGAAGAATGAAGTGCTTTTAAAAGCAGATAAGCGATCTGAAAAGCCAAAATCTCCAAGAGGAATTACCACATAGAGCAACGTATAACAGAAGTATGCTCCCATAAAATAATCTACCAGATTCAGTTTTAATTTTTCTTTCAGCTGATAAATACCTACTCCCAATGTAATGAGTACAAGGAGCTCTTTTATGGGTTGAAAAACAGGAATTAAAAATTTGAATCCCAGCACGAATGACAGGGACATTGTTGTGGTATAAATGGAAAGCCCAAAAATAAAAAATAAGAGAACTCCCTGCCTGTTGCCCTTGATGATATCTGCCATCGAATACATAAAGGATAAAAGAAATATCAGGGGAAAAATTATCATTGGCAGTTTTTAGTGACCTTAGTTATCTGTTCTGCAAAATAAGTCAAAACTATACGATAAAACCTAAAACTATAAATATATTGATCAGAATAAATAACTTTACCGCCGCTTATGAGAAATAACATTCCAATTTTTATTTTATGCGGGGGTTTAGGAACAAGGATTAAAGAAGAGACAGAGTTTCGTCCAAAACCGATGGTTCCAATAGGAGAGAATCCCATCTTGCTGCACATTATGAACACTTATGCTAAATATGGTTTTAAGAAATTTGTACTTTGCACAGGGTTTAAATCTGAAGTTATAAAAGACTATTTTCTGAAATACTCAGAGTTAAATAGTGATTTCTCTATTGATTTCAGAACGAACACCAAAACCATATTGTCAATAGATCATAACCTCGACTGGGAAGTTACTTTGGCTTATACCGGGGCAGAGACGATGACTGGCGGCCGGATTTCTATCGCTACCGAAAAGTATTTAAATGGAGCTGAACATTTTGGCGTAACCTATGGAGATGGTTTATGTGATGCTGATCTTAATGAACATTTTAACTATCATTTATCCCACAATAAGATCGGAACGGTTCTAGGTGTTAATCCACCTTCAAGATTTGGAGAAATAAAATTAGATCGGGATAGAGTAGTCGAGTTTTCGGAAAAACCGGAATTCAATGAAAAATGGATTAACGGAGGGTTTTTCTTTTTCAAAAAAGACTTTTTAAAATACCTTTCCAAAGACAAAGCATGTGTTCTGGAAAAAAAGCCGCTGATCAATCTTGCTAAAGATGGACAGTTGAATATTTATAAACACAAAGGGTTTTGGGCTTGTATGGATACCCAAAGAGACCGGGACTATCTTACAGATTTGCTGGAAAGAAATGAAGCTCCCTGGATTTAATTAATAATTATGAATGTATTTGTAACAGGCCATTTGGGATATATTGGTGTGCACCTTGTAAAACAGTTAAAAGCGTTAGGACATGAGGTGACAGGGTGTGATATCGATCTTTTTAATGGCTGCGAATTTGAATCATTTATCAGACCTGATAAAGAGTTAATTAAGGACATCAGGGATCTTACTGTAGAAGATTTGAGAGGGTATGATTGTATCATGCACCTTGCTGCAATATCCAATGACCCTATGGGGGATCTTGATGAGCAGATTACCTATGATGTTAACCTAAAAGGATCCGTAGCACTTGCAGAACTGGCAAAGAAGGCCGGTATTAAAAGGTTCCTTTTCTCGGGCAGTTGTTCTGTGTATGGCAAAGGAGATAAATTGGACCTTTCAGAAACAGATACGCTTAATCCGGTATCTGCCTATGCGATTTCTAAAATTGAAGCGGAAAAGCAAATTTCATTAATGGCGGATGAGCATTTTACTCCCGTATATCTTAGAAATGCGACTGCTTACGGTTTCTCACCCATGTTGCGAATAGACCTGGTGGTAAATAATTTACTGGGTTGCGCACATGCAAAAGGAGAGATTAGGATCATGAGTGATGGTTCGCCATGGCGCCCGCTTATTCATTGTAGTGATATTGCAAAGGCATTTGTTCATTTAATGACGGCAGATGCTGCACTTGTTCATAACAAGGCGATTAATATTGGAGGTAATGAGGAAAATTATCAGGTGAAGGATGTTGCTGACTATGTACAGAAATTAGTGCCTTCGGCAAGCATTAAATTTACAGGTGAAGTTGGGGAAGACCCAAGAAACTATCGTGTTAATTTCGACCTGTTAAATACTTTGGTTCCCGGATTTAAACTCGATTACACTTTGGCTTCCGGAATGGAGGAGCTGAATCAAAAATATATTACGAAAGGCTTTAGTCAGGAAGATTTTGATGGGGATAGGTACGTGAGGTTAAGGACTTTGAAGCATACGCTGAATAAAATCAAGCAATAAATTATGAGATTTACAGAAACGCCACTCAAGGGCGCATACCTTATTGATCTGGAAAAGAGGGAAGACGAACGTGGTTTCTTTGCCCGAGCTTTTTGTGTGAATGAATTTGAGGCTCATGGTCTTGACCATGCAATAGTTCAGATCAACAACTCATTAAGTAAAGATAAGGGGACGCTTCGGGGGATGCATTATCAGCTTGCGCCGAAAGCAGAAACTAAAATAGTAAGATGCATCAAAGGAGCTTTGTATGATGTGATTCTGGATCTTAGGAAGGACTCTGAGACTTTTGGACAATCATTTGGTCATGAAATTAGTGCGGAGAACCGTACGATGATGTATGTGCCAAAAGGATTTGCTCATGGGTTTATTACTTTATCGGAAGATACAGAAGCATTTTATATGAGTACAGGGTTTTATGCGCCTGAGCTTGAGAGAGGGGTTCGTTATAATGATCCACGATTTAATGTCCAATGGCCAATAACACCGGTTGTTGTTTCTGAAAAGGACTTGAACCATCCCGATTTTAATGAGCTTTATCATTTAAAATAATGAAGATACTTTTTACAGGTGCAAGCTCTTTTACCGGGTATTGGTTTGTTAAAAAACTGGTAGCCGAAGGACATGAGGTGACTGCTATTTTTACCAGGGAAAGTAGTAAAGCCTATGCGCCTGAGCGTTTCAAAAGAATTGAAGGGGTAGAGGAAATAGCAAAATTTCATTATGGGATCAAGTTCGGTGATCCTGAATTTGTTGAATTATTAGCCGAAGGGAGATTTGATGTTCTTTGTCATCATGCTGCTGAAGTAAGCAATTATAAAAATCCTGATTTCGACATTGCAGAAGCCATAAAATCAAACACTAAAAATATATATCAGGTATTTGAGGCCCTTACTACTACAGCCTGTAAGCTTGTGGTTACGGGTTCAGTATTTGAAGACATCAATAAAGTACAGGATAATCTTTCTCAAAAATATTATTCGGGGTATGGTTTATCTAAATCGATGAGCTACGAATTGTTTCTTTATTACGCAAAACTGTTTGAGGTAAAGATTGGGAAATTCGTGATTAGTAATCCTTTCGGTGCTTTTGAAGAAAAAAGGTTTTTAAACTACCTTATTACGGGTTGGATAAATGGAGAAACGAGATCGGTAAATACCCCTCTTTATGTAAGAGACAATATTCATGTTGAATTGCTGGCTGATTATTATGCTTATTTTATAGAAAAGATGGCGATTTCCATGAATCCTATACTAACATTTGCGCCTACAGGCTATATTGAGACGCAGGGAGAATTTGCAGCAAGGGTAGCTAAGGAAATGCGGTCACGCTTGAATAAGGATTGTATTGTAGTCAACAATAACCAGACAGATTTTTCTGAGCCCCTTTCTTTATTTAATAGCGATACGGTGAAAGAAATTGAAGAAAACTTTGATGCCATTAAGGCCTGGGACGATCTTGCAAAATTTTATACCGATTAAACAGAAGGGTCGAATTTGAATTTTCTCGTCATTTTACCCTTAATACCATCTTTAACCGCCTTTAAGTAAGTTTTAAATTTTACGATTCTCCACCTCAACAGAAAATAAATTAGCACTGCAGCAAAGTAAGCGAATGTACAAGTGTAAGCCGTAATTTTTTGAAGCGGATTCAGGTACTGCTTGATCATCCATATTTGATTGCGCGCATTGTGATAATGGACAATAGGATTCACAATACCCTCCTTTGTTTTCTTTTTTGTTTTGTATGCAGCACCCGCAATGTGGTATATTGTACTATCCGGAACATACATTAATTTGAGTCCTGATTCTTTTATTCTAAACGAAAGGTCAACATCTTCATAATACATGAATAAGCTCTCGTCGAGGAGACCTGATGTTTTCAGCAGTTCGGTTCTGACAAGCAGTCCACAGCCCGTAATCCAATCCACCTCTTTAAGTTTCTCTGAATTTGGGGTGGTTCTTTTGTTATAACCTTCGGTATAAGATTGACCGGTCCAATGGTTGAAATAGGATCCTGCATTCCATAGCAAATTGCGATCGTGCTCAAAATAGATTTTGGGCTGGACAGCTGCTACCTCCGGGTGGAGGTTAATATAATCGTACAGGATCTTTAAAAAGTCAGGTTCTACAATAGTGTCGTTATTTAAGAGCATTGAATATTTGTAGCCCCTATTGATGCAGTAATTTAAAGCCAGGTTATTGCTGCCGGTAAAACCTATATTGTCTATGATCTTTAGAAAAATGATGTCCGGGAAATCTTTAATTAATTTTTCATCAGAACCATCTCTTGAGCCATTGTCGACAAGGATGATGTCAAAGTCCTGAAATTCCATTGCATGTAAAGACTGAATACAGTTGTGGGTATATTCATAACTATTCCAGTTTATTAAAATAATGGCAATGGATTTAGGCAAGTTTGTGGTAGGCATAATTTTTGGATTTCTTTATAACATATTCATACATCATTAAAGCACTGCATTCTACAATTAAAGTGTACAATCCGAGCCAATGGTAGCTTCGGCTTTGTACCAGTAAAAAACAGGTGATGCAGGCGATGATGAAAAGAATTATAGAGATGTTAAAAATAGATCGTGTATTGTTTTTGAGTAGGAGATCAACCACATTAAGAGAATTAAGTGCTGCAATAGCAGGAACAAATGCCATAATCCTAAGAAAACTGATGGCCATTTCATTGTGCTCGCCGGATATCAGGTAGATAAAAAAGCCCGGCATTATAAATAGGAGGAGTGAGCCAAAAGAAAAGATAATTGCCATCAAACCCTTCATTCGCTTCATGTAAGCATCCCAAAGTTTTGGGCCCTCCTGATAAAATTGAGCAGCTTTTGGATAAATCGCATTGGATACAGCGATAATCATAATTCGGGATGACCATATGATCTTATCGCAAAGGGAATATGCTCCAAGCCAGGTAGGGTTCCCCCATTTGGCCAATGCAAATACCATTAGTGACTGTTGAAGCTGGACTGATACACTGTTAATGGTTAAATAAAAATTCTCCTTCCCGATTTTTAGCATTTCATGCTTTTTGGGAATTAAGAGCTTCAGTTTATAATGGATTACTGCATAGCCAAGAAGTGCAAGATAGGTAAGGCAGGCTGAAGTGCCCATGATCAGGTTTACCCACTTCGCATCGTCGGGGCCTTTGATTACAATAATGACTAAAGTGATGATTGTAACTTTAGATATGAGGTTGGCGATGTTGTAAAGCTTTAACCGCTCTGCGCCGGTAAAGAAGAACAATGGATTTAGAACTTCTGCGGCAACAAGAGGGATAGCCAGTATAATAAATGTATAGTATTTAATGTTAAGCCATTGCATTGCAACGACTGTGAGGATAAAGAGTACGAAGATGAGTAACCTCATCCAGAGCGTAACATAAAAAACATTACGAAGCTGATAGGGATTCTTAGTATTTAAGGCAATATCTCTTATTCCTGATTGATTGGTACCATAATTGATAGCAATTCCTGCAAGTCCTGAAAAAGTATTGGCAAGCATAACAAAACCAAAAGCTTCAATTCCAATAATATGGGTAATTATTGGATAAATCAACATTAGCAACAAAGCATTAGAGAGCTGTATGCTGCTTAGGTTGATGAAGTTAGCTAAGATGTTAGTTTGTTTTAGGCGCTTGTAAGAACCTACAAAGTATTGCTTCAAGTTTATTTAAATAGATGATGGGCAAATTTAGGATATTATAAGCAATAATTAATCCATATATTTTGGGTAATTAAAACATGCTATTTGTGGATTTAATCCATATTTTTGGCCAAATTAAATTAAGATAGAACAAAACTCAGATAAATGATAGATAAGTACGGTACTTATTATAAAGCTATAAGTATATTATTGGATCTTTTTCTGGTTAATCTGTCGATCTTTATTGGATATTCAATAACACATCATACTTTAGGATATTCCGGTGTTGATCCTAGTCTGCTTCATATTTTACTGATTAATTTCATCTGGTTTAATGTGACTCAGATTACCCGTCTGTACAATGACATTTTTGTTAAGGATGCTATCCCAACTATAAGGCAGACTTTGGGGTCATTGTTGCTTTTTATTGTCGTTATAGCAGTTTTATTGTTTGCTATTAAGGACTTTAGTATTTCGGGCAAGCTCATGGGAGTTGCCTTATTGGTTTTTGTTCCATTGCTTCTATTTGTTAAAGTAGGCTTTCTTTTACTTCGTCGCTCACGCAGGACAAAAATGATCAACTATAAAAAGGTGGTTATTGTAGGGGCAGGACCTTTAGGTATAGACCTTAGGAAGTATATGGAAAGGAATACACATTTGGGTTATAGGGTTGTCGGTTTTTTTGATGACAATCTAGCTCTTAAAAATGGTGATATCAATATTTTGGGAAGAGTGGAGGAGTGTATAGATTATGTACGGGAGAGTAGTATAAGAGAAGTTTATTGTGCTTTACCGGATCGTGCTTTACATAAAATTAATCAATTAATGCGTCAGGCCGATAAGGAAATGATCCGATTTAAATTGGTTCCTGATGTAAAGGATTATTTTAAAAAGAACGTAATGGTTCAGCTCTATGGCCATTTGCCGGTTCTTAGTCCACGCACTGAGCCTTTGGAAATTATGATCAATCAAGTGGTAAAGCGGATTTTTGATATTGTTTTTTCCTTATTGGTTGTCGTTTTTGTAATGAGCTGGTTGGTGCCTTTAATGGCTATTTTGATTAAGATGGAGTCGAAAGGTCCGGTTTTCTTTAAACAGCTAAGGTCGGGAAAGCATAATGAGCCTTTTTATTGCTGGAAGTTCAGGAGTATGCGTGTAAACGGAGATGCTGATACGAAGCAGGCTAGTAAAGAGGATAGCCGGATTACAAGGATCGGCGCCTTTATGAGAAGAAACAGTATTGATGAGATGCCTCAGTTTTTTAATGTATTGATGGGAGAAATGTCAGTTGTAGGGCCACGACCACATATGTTACAGCATACTGCTGAGTATTCTGCATTGATAGACCAGTTTATGGTTCGTCATTTTTTATTGCCTGGGATAACAGGCTGGGCTCAGGTAAATGGCTTGCGTGGAGAAACACGGGAAGATGGCTCTATGGAGGAACGGGTAGATGCCGATATCTGGTATCTGGAAAACTGGTCTTTATTGTTGGATTTAAAGATCACATTTTTGACCATATGGCAAATACTTGTTGGAAATAAGAATGCCTGGTAAATCTCTTTTAAATCAGCTCTTTGTTCTTAAGTAGACCACTATCTACTAGTCTTGCAAAATATTTGCTCGAGGGAACTCTTTTTAAGGTTTCCAGATGTCTTACATGATGGATATCTGTTCCTATAAAATCAATCATGTCTTTTTCGATTAACTTTTCTGCAATTGAATTTATGTGTTTGCCATAGTGTTCAGTTAAGGATAACGCATTGACTTGTAGCTCAACTCCCATTTCTTTAATTCTTTTGTAGTAATCGAATTGTTTGTGAAAGAATAAATATCTTTCAGGGTGAGCTAAGATCACTTGATAGCCTTTGATGCCCAAATCAAAAAAGACTTCTTCAACATCTCGTGGTCTTGAAATCTGACTAAATTCTACGAGAAGTCTCTTCCCTTTTAAAGGCATTAGGTTGCCTTCATTTAGTTGACTTTGAAATTGTTCATCCAGGTAATATTCGGAAGATAGATTTAAGGTTATCCCTTCCGGTAATTTTCCATCCAGTTTGGAATGCCCATTTTTTAAAGTTTCAGTCGTGTTTGGGTGAATGTCCTGTAAAGTGTGCGGTGTAGTAATCAGGTGGTGAAACCCCAATTCTTTTAATCCGGAAATTAATTGAATGCTATCTTGTACATCCTTTGCTCCATCATCCACCCCTGGAATCAAATGCGAATGCATATCTATGCCTATTGAGCTAAAATCGCTGTAATTAGAGTTTTTTGAACGGTTGAAAAAAAACATTCGATCTTTTATTATTTATTTGTTATTACGAAGCTAAGAAATTAAAATTAAAACTTTGTGGTATGAAGTTTGTACGTGGGGCTGTGAATTAATGATATTTTATCATTCAGAAGTAAACGTTAAGTGTTACATTTGAAAAATTTAATAAATGTGCTATACAAGCCTATGAGAAAATTCTTTTACTTAATAATCGCTGTGATCTTTTTGAGTTCTTGTGGCGTTAAATATAAGTCGGTGCCCTATTTTACTGATTTGCCTGTTGATAGTACAATTCAGGAACAAATCAAAAATCAGACGATTTTAAAGATTCAAAAGGATGATATTTTAGCTATTACGGTAAGTAGCTTAAATCCGGAAGCTTCTGCGATTTTCAATTTGGGTAATACCAGTTCTATACAAGGAAATGTAAATGCTAATGTAAATCCTGTAAATACGTCTAACGGTTTTATGGTTGATCAGAAAGGAGCTATACAATTGCCTTTAGTGGGTAGCATTCAGCTTGAAGGTTTAACCACAACTGCCGCTAGAGAACTTATTCAATCCAAACTGGTCACTTATCTTAAAGAACCTGTGGTAAGTTTGCGATTGATTAATTTTAAAGTTTCTGTATTGGGAGATGTTGCAAGACCAGGTGTTTTTCCAGTTCAAAACGAACGTGTTTCCGTTAACGAAGCGCTAAGTATGGCTGGAGATTTGACAATTACCGCTGTAAGAAATAATGTATTACTCATCCGTGAAAATCAAGGTAAAAGAGAGTATGTTCGTTTAAATTTGCAAAGCAAAGACTTGTTTAATTCTCCTTATTATTATTTGCAAAATAATGATGTACTATATGTTCAACCAGGAAGTGCAAAATATGCTAGCGTAGATTCTAGTTATAGGAATGTCAGTATTGTATTATCGGCTTTATCTGTAATTGCACTAATTATATCCCGTTTTTAAATTGTTTTAATGAATACGATCGATAACTCAAATTTCAAATCCTCAGAAGATACTGAGCAGACAATAAATATAAGAGAGCTTCTAAATAAGTACCAGTTCCATTGGCCTGTATTTGCGCTTGGCATTATCATTTGTTTACTTGCTTCTTTCTTTTATCTTCGATACACAGAGCCTGTTTACGCAGTGAATAGTGTTCTTTTAATTAAGGATGATAAAAAAGGGGGAGTTCCTAAGGGTGCCGATTTGTTAAATGAATTAGATCTCTTCGGAAGTTCTAAGGTGGTAGACAATGAAATGGAAATTTTGAAGTCCAAAACCTTAATGAGGAAGGTTGTTGACCGCTTGAACTTAAGTATTGGTTATAATGTGGAAGGGCGTGTGATCAATTCAGACTTTTATGCAAGCAAGCCAATAGACATTAGCGTGGTACAAATGGACAGCACCTGGTATGGTAAAAGTTTAATCTTAAGTTTTCCAGTAAAAAACCAATACTTATTAGAAGATCCAGAGTCTGGGAAAAAGGTAAAGGGGGTATTTAATAGGCTTGAAAGAAATAAATTTGGAGTTTATAAAATAGCACCCAATGGGAATTTTGCTGATTGGAAAGAACACGAATTAACAATAACGATTTATGATCCCCAAGTAGTTGTGAATAACTATTTAAGTTTATTAAACGTGAGTTTGGCTAGTAAACAGTCGACTGTGTTGAATTTAGATTTTTCAACAACTGTTCCGCAACGGGGGAAAGATGTTTTAAATACTTTAATTCAGGTGTACAACGAAGCTGCACTTACAGACAAAAATATAACTACACAAAGCACTATTCAATTTATTGACGAGCGGTTGAAATTGATTTCTGGAGAGTTGACTGAGGTTGAGCGAGATGTAGAAGGATTTAAGAGTAGTAGAGGGTTGACAGATTTGACTAATGATGCTCAGTTGTATCTTGACAACGTAAAAGCAAACGATGCAAAAATAAATGAAGTTGAATTACAGTTGAGTGTGATTAAAGATGTTCAACGTTATGTTGATTCAGATTCCCCTCAGGAAAAGTTGCCAAGTACATTAGGGATCAATGATCCAGTTTTGCTTGGACAAATTACTCAATTGGGTGGTTTGCAGCTTAAAAAGGATCAGTTATTAGCTACCACCCAGTCTGGAAACCCATTATTGGAACCTATTGAAAAGCAATTGGAAAGTACACGTGCGGGTATTCTAGCTAACGTCCAGAATATTGCAAGATCTCTAACCAATACTAAGAAGGAATTGGAGGGTTATAGTGCACAGTATCAGGGGTCAATTAAACGACTACCAGGGCAGGAGCGTCAATTTATAAGTATTAAGCGCCAACAGACGATTAAGGAAAGTTTATATTTGTATTTGTTACAAAAGAAAGAGGAGGCAGCATTATCTTATGCTTCAGCAGTTGCAGATAGCAGGATCGTAGATCCCGCAATTGCGACAAATAGGCCGATAAAGCCAAAGAAGGTATTAACATACTTAATGGCAATTGTATTGGGGATTATTCTGCCTGCTGGCTATATCTACGGAAAAGATTTATTAAATAATAAGGTGGAGGGGTCTTCTGATTTGATGAGATTGACAGAGACACCAATACTAGGTGAGGTTTTGTTTAATGAAGACGCAGAGGCTGTTGTCGTGAATGCAAGTAGTCGTAAGGCGATTGCTGAGCAATTCAGGGCTATCCGGACAAATATGCAGTTTTTACATAAGAAGCAAATAGAAGGAAAGGGGATGGTTACCCTTTTGACTTCTAGCATGTCTGGAGAAGGAAAAAGCTTTGTCGCTACAAATATTGCTGCCGCATTTGCAATAAGTGGAAAGAAAACGGTTTTACTAGAATTTGACTTACGCAAGCCGAAAGTTAGTAAATACATGCAATTGGCAAATAAAGTCGGATTAAGTAACTATTTAATAGGTAAGGCAACTATAAATGACACTATACAGGAATCAAATGTAAATGAAAATTTATTTGTAATTGGTTCAGGACCAATTCCTCCTAATCCTTCTGAACTTTTAATTGGCACTGAAATCGAAGAGTTGTTTGACTATTTAAGGACTAATTTTGACGAAATAATTGTGGATACACCTCCAATAGGACTAGTAACGGATGCTCAGCTTTTAGCACACCTAGCCGATGCAACCATTTACATTGTAAGACATGGAGTAACTTTTAAACAACAGGTTTCTAAGTTAGATGAATTGTACAAATCCGGTAAGTTTAATAAAATGAATACTATCCTAAATGGGGTAGAATTGGGTGGAAGTTATGGTTATGGGTATGGCTATGGTTACGGTTATGGCTATTATTCGGATGACGTTAAGCATCACAAAAAAACTATGAAGGTGATATTTCAAAATATATTCAAAAGATTTTAGCAAGACTTGCCAAACAATAAACGAATTATATTTTGGCTTTGATACCATAGTGTCTCTAAAATTTAATGAATTAACAGGTTAGCCATATTAAAGTGAGCAGATGAGTGAACTAAGGGAGTGTATGCCCGAGTGGATCATTTTTCAAACATGGCAAGAAAAATGGCATTAAGATTAGAAATGAGCCAACTGGACATAAGAAACTCGAGAGCTTGTTTTATCTGGGACAAAGCCAACAGTAATATACAACATACAACGAAGAATGCGACCTATATTATTAAAGAAATAACTAGAAGATTAACTTCATTATTTAATTATGAAAAATGTGCCAAATAAATTTATAAGAACAACTTACAGTATGGTAGAGAATAGAATATCGTACACACAAGACCACCTGTGTCTTGACTCTAGAAAGAAAAACTTAACAGACTCCGGAGAAAAGATGGTCGAAAAACTTGCAATTTATTAGAGGATATGAAAAAAATATTAATTACTGGCGGAGCTGGGTTTATTGGATCCAATTTAACTGAGCATTTTTTAGGTAAGGGATATCAGGTTGTTGTGCTTGATAACTTCGCAACGGGGCATCGTCATAATCTTTCTCAGCATATTGACAATTCGGATTTTGAATTAATTGAAGGGGATATACGAAACCCAAAGGACTGCGAGAGGGCAGTAGCGGGAGTAGATTATGTGCTTCACCAAGCAGCATTGGGATCCGTTCCCCGTTCGATAAAAGATCCCCAAACCACTAATGATGTGAATGTGACTGGATTTTTAAATATGCTTGTTGCAGCACGTGACGCAAATGTAAAACGCTTTGTGTACGCTGCATCGTCCTCAACTTATGGTGATTCTGAAAGTTTGCCTAAAGTTGAAGAGGTTATTGGTAAGCCGCTCTCGCCTTATGCGATTACAAAGTATGTTAATGAATTGTATGCCGATATTTTTTCAAAAACGTATGGTCTAAAAACAATAGGACTTCGTTATTTTAACGTATTTGGGCGACGACAAGATCCAAATGGAGCATATGCCGCAGTGATTCCTTTGTTTGTAAAGCAATTTATGAATCACGAAAGTCCGGTTATTAATGGTACAGGAGATTATTCACGCGATTTCACGTATATAGATAACGTCATTCAAATGAATGAATTAGCGATGATTACTGAAAACCCTGATGCGATTAATACTGTTTACAATACCGCTGTTGGTGATCGTACCACTTTGAATCAATTGGTTGGTTATCTAAAGGAATATCTTGCGGAATTTGATGCAGAAATCGCAAATGTAAAAATTAAACATGGCCCGAATCGACAAGGCGATATTCCACACTCGCTAGCCTCTGTCGATAAAGCGAAAGCTTTACTGGGTTACCATCCCTCTCATACTATCGGTGATGGATTGAGGGTAGCGGTGAAGTGGTATTGGGACAACTTGAAATAAGGATAATTGTTTATAAATTTTAGAATACGATAAAAATTACAACTAAATAAATGAAAAATATTGCAATTATAGGTTTGGGATACGTTGGATTGCCTTTAGCACGTTTGTTTGCTACAAAATATCCTGTAATCGGATTTGATATCAACCAAAAGCGTATCGACGAATTACGCGCGGGTAAAGATCTGACGTTGGAAGTGGAAGATGATATTTTACAAGGGGTATTGGTCAAAGAAAATCCTATTATCATTTCGAATGAGGTTGATAAGGCTCAATTAGGTTTGTATTGTTCCAACCAACTTTCTGATATTGAAAATGCCAATTTTTATGTGGTTACAGTACCCACTCCAGTTGATAAAAATAACCGTCCAGATTTGGGACCCTTGTATAAGGCTTCTGAAACAATTGGTAAAGTACTAAAGAAGGGTGATATTGTCGTTTATGAATCTACGGTATATCCAGGGGCGACTGAGGAAGAATGTATTCCTGTTTTAGAGCGAGTATCAGGATTGAGATTTAATGTTGATTTCTTTGCGGGGTATTCTCCGGAGCGTATCAATCCGGGCGATAAAGAGCATACAGTTGAGAAGATCTTAAAAGTAACTTCTGGTTCTACTCCAGCAATTGGAAAGATAATAGATGAAGTCTATAATTCTGTGATTACTGCAGGTACACATTTAGCACCTAGCATTAAAGTTGCGGAAGCGGCTAAAGTAATCGAAAATTCTCAGCGTGATATCAATATTGCCTTCGTCAATGAATTGGCTAAGATATTTAATATTTTGAACATTGATACCCATGCTGTATTAGAAGCTGCCGGTACCAAATGGAATTTCTTACCATTTAAACCGGGATTAGTTGGAGGACATTGTATAGGTGTGGATCCTTATTATTTAGCCCAAAAGGCGCAGGAGCACGGTTATCATCCTGAGATTATTCTAGCGGGCCGTCGTTTGAATGATTCTATGGGTAGTTATGTCGCTTCTCAAGTCGTGAAGGCAATGATTAAGAAAGGCATCAATGTCAATGGTGCTGATGTGCTTATGTTGGGTGTGACATTTAAGGAGAATTGTCCGGATGTACGTAACACCAAAATTATCGATGTAATAATCGCTTTGGAAGATTATGGTGTAAAGGTTACTACTTACGATCCTTGGGCTAATCCTACAGAAGTGAGACATGAATATGGTATTGATAGTATAACGGAGTTGCCAACTTTAAAATACGATGCGATTGTTTTTGGTGTAGCTCATAAAGAATTTATGAATATCAATCTTGACATCTTGAAAAATGAAAATGCTGTGGTGTATGATGTGAAAGGTGTACTTGAATATGACAAATGTGAGGGGAGACTTTAATTCAGGCATAGTAATTTCATTGAATACCCTAATTCTACGCTAGAACTATGAAAGAAAAAAATCGTAGTCTCTTATCATTAACATTGATATACACGATAGGAAATCTGTCTTCGAAATTAATAGGGTTTGTTCTGGTTTTCTTTACGACTTATTATCTTACTCGTGAACAGGTGGGGCAATTTGATTTAATCCTTATTACGGTGAATCTTTTTATTCCTATGGTTTCAATCCAGCTCTCTGATGCCGGGTTAAGATGGTTGTTGGGAGCGGAAAATGAGGAGTCGACTATAAAAAAGACAATAACTTCAATTTGTTTTTTCTATGTTATCTCAATAACAGTGTTTTCCGTTCTTTACCAAATTTATAGTACCATAGAGCCTTCTCCTTACTCTGTTTATTTAAATATTCAACTAGCGTTACAGATTTTATATATCTTTTTTCAACAAACAATTAGGGGCTTAGGGTTTAATAGGCTTTATGCTTCAAATAGTGTTATAAATGCATTTCTGTATTGTGGATTAGCTGTTTTTTTGTTGACATCCTTTAACCTCAAGGTAGAGGCATTGTTGCTTGCGAATGTCCTTGCCTTATCTATAACCAGTGTTCAGTTATTTTTTAGAGCAAAATTGTATAGATATATTTCCGTTGACTATTTTTCATGGAACCATCTTAAAGAATTGTTGAAATATGGTATACCTTTGATGCCTAACTCTCTTAGCTGGTGGGCAATGTCGTCAGCTAATAGATATTTAATTTTATTGTATATTGGAGCTTATGCAAATGGAATTTTTGCAATCTCGTATAAAATACCTACTATTATGACTATGCTTGTCGGTATTTTTTCTTTAGCATGGCAGGAAAAATCTATATTAACATACGCATCAGAAGAAAGAGACAAATATTATACAGATATATTTAAGAAGTATTTAGGGATAATTTTTTCGGTTTCTTTTCTTATAGTTTCAGTTAATCAGTTATTTATCAAAATTGCAGTTTCAAAAGAATTTTTTGAGTCATACCGCTACACACCTATTCTGATACTTTCTACAATTTTCAACTCAATTGCTAGTTTTTATGGAACAGGATTTTTAGGAGCTAAAAAGACTAGGGGACTTTTGATAAGCAGCATTCTTGGAGGGGGAATTACAGTGCTGGTTTCACTGGTTCTAATTCCTTATTTAGGGCTGTTCGGGGCATCTTTTTCAATTCTTTTAGGATATATCGTATTACTATGCTTAAGAATATATCAATCAAAGGAAATTTTTAATATTGAATTTCCGTACAGAATTTTTGCCCTATATATTTTAGTGTTTATAATAATCAGTGGTATAGGGTATATAGAAAATAATTATATGATTGCTTTTAACATACTATTCGCTATGGGGGTTGTTTGTTTTTTTAATAAAGATTTATTAAGATCGGTTTCAAGGGCTGGTTTTAAAAGTATTAGATTAAATAAGATTATTAAATAATAAAAGATAACAAAAATGAAATTTGGACTTTTTACCTATAAAGATAGGAATCAGCAATTTAATGTAGGGGATCATATTCAGAGCCTTGCAGCTAGGCAATATCTACCTAAAGTAGATCAACTAATTGAAAGGGATTCATTGAGTTTATTGAATTTGAAAGAGGAAACGGCCGTAATTATGAATGGTTGGTTTACACACGAACCGGAAAACTGGCCTCCAGTAGAACTTTTAAAGCCATTTTTTGTGTCTTTTCATCTAAATTCAAGCCATGCTAGTAAGGTCTTAAATAAGGAAGAAAATGTAAAATATTTGAAAAAGCATTCTCCGATTGGTTGTAGAGATACTGGGACAGTAAAATTGCTCCAAGAGAGAGGAATAGATGCCTATTATAGTTCTTGCTTGACAACTACATTAGATATTGATTATGCAACTGAAGAGAGAGGTGATGAAATTTTAATAGTTGATGTATTGTACAAGGATGACCTTTTGACTCAATATAAGGAGTTTCCTAGAAAGATTTTGTCAGGAGTAAAGACGGGGAAAATTTTCTCTCTTTTTAAAAGGGAAAAGGCAATAAAATCAATTATTCCTGGTCATATATTGAAGAGAGCAAAATATGTAACACATTCTTATTGGAATAAAGATTATACGGAAGCGGAGCGATTTGAACTGGCTGAAACCCTTTTAAAAAGATATGCAAAAGCTAAATTGGTAATCACATCGCGGATCCACTGTGCACTTCCATGTATAGCCTTAGGTACACCTGTACTTTTCATATCGGGAGGTGGTCTATCGCGTAAAAGCGAAATGTCAAGGTTAAAGGGGGTGATTGAACATCTCAATGTGATTTCTACAGAGCCTATCTCATTGGATAATAGCATTGCAAAGGGTATTCAAGTGCTAGATCCAAAAAATATAGACTGGGATGGGGTAGAAAATCCTACTGGTTATATTGAATATGCTAAGAAATTAAAGTCTTCTTGTTCCAGTTTTATTGAAATTGTTACAAAATGAGATCGGATAGGAAACTGTTGTTTTTTATCAGTTCTTTAAGAGGAGGGGGGGCTGAAAGAGTTATGTCTGTAATAACCAATGAATTGGCTAATCGGGGATATGCAGTAACATTAGCGGTTATGGGTGGAGGCGGCTCTTCTTTTTATGAGTTAAACCCTTCAATCAAGATTAAATCTTTTCCTTTTAAAAGAGGAAAAAATAGTTGCCAGAAGTTAATAAATCGCTTTAAGTTACTTTCGTTCATCAGAAACTTAAGCAAGGAGGAAAAACCGGATGTCATTATTTCTTTTATTTACCAAATGAATACAAAAGTGCTGTTGAGTACTCGCTTTCTTGGTATACCTGTTATCGTGTCTGAACATAACACATTGGATAAAAAAATGTCAATGTATGAAAATCTTCAAAGATTCCATATATCAAAGTTGGCTAGTAAATTAACAATTTTAACGCACCATGATTTTAACTTTTTGGGAGAAAGATTAAAAAATAAAGTTGTTATGTCTAACCCTCTATCTTTTAAACCCACCGAATTGTATGATCGTAATAGAGAGAAAATAATTTTAGCTGTTGGTTCTATTAAGAGATATAGACATAAGGGATTTGATAATTTGGTTGAGATGTGGGGACAAATAGCAGATAAATATCCTGACTGGAAACTACAGATCGCAGGTGAGTTTGATGCGGAAAGTTTGAATTACTTAAACATACTTGAGGAAAGTAAGGATATTAAAAATAAAATTCATTACCTCGGTCAAGTAAAGAATATGACGGATTTATTAAAAACGTGCTCAATTTTTATATTATCATCTCGATGGGAAGGTTTCCCTATGGTTTTAGTAGAAGCCATGTCTCAAGGCTGTGCTTGCATCAGCTATGATTTAGTTTCAGGGCCAAATGAGATGATGACTCACAATTTTGATGGCGTTTTGGTGAAAAATCAGGATAAACAAGAGATGATTGAAGAACTAACAATTCTTGTGGAGAATCAAGAAAAGCGATGGTTTCTAGCAGATAATGCGATCAAATCAGTAAATCAATTCTCTGTAGAAAAAACGGCGGATAGATGGGAGGCACTCTTCGATGAGGTAACCCAAAGTTGATAAGAAACAATAAGATATAGATACTCATGCTGAAACTATTTGAAATCGACAAAGAGAATTTTAAAGTAGATTTAAAAAATCTTCCTTTAGTTAATATTTTACTTACTCTATTGTTTCTAGGTTTGGCTGTAATATTAGCAACCAGGGGGTTAGATATTGCAAAGGATGATGAAAAGTATCTCAATCATTTCTATTTTGCTAAATATGCCGAAATAGATAATTTTTTAATTTATTTAATTGAGGAACCACTTTGGAAGCTGTATACTTCATCTATTACATTAATCCTCAATCCGGAAGATGCATTTAGATTTACAATATTTATCAGTTCCGCATTATTTTTATTTTCTGTTAATCGAGTTAATATTAGACTCTTCTTTATTATAGCTGTAGTATTTATTTTACATCAGGATTTTGCTACACAGATGTACTTTAATCAGCTCCGACAGGGCTTGGCTTTTTCTTTATTTATCTTTTTAACTGTCTATAGTAGAAAGCCTGTTGTAGGGGCATTCTTAGCAACTCTCATTCATACTTCCTTTATTTTTCCGTTGATGCTAATTATTCTGATCTTAAAAGTTCATTCGATTAAATGGATAATAATTTATGCTCTGTTGGGGATTGTAGTTTTATATTTATGTGTCGACTTATTAGGGCAATTAGATCTTGGTCGCCGAACTAGCAGTTACTCTTTTGAGGGAAAATTTACAATCAATTTTTATATCTCTACTTTTGTTCGTTATGTGCCCTTATTATATTTAATACAATTTTATGGTGATAAAAGTAAATACAGTTTCTGGTATAAGCTAGCTTTAAGTTCCTTTATCATTATCGTACCTTTTACTCTATTTTACAATGCGGCAGGAAGATTGATGTATTATGTTAGTGCATTTTTTTTACTTATGATTTTGGAACAACATAAAAGTTTGGGAGGAAAGATGGGTTTGATATATTACCTTTTGTTTATAATAATAGATCTATTGTTTTTTGAATCCTCAGTGATTTCTGATTGGCAGTTAATCCTAGGTTTTTAAATGTTGGTAATAATATATTGAAAAAAAATTATACAAGCTTATGAAAAATCTAATTCTAATACTTTTAATTAGTATCAATATGTCGGCTACATACAGTCAAGAACATAGTATGTTAAATTATTTGCCTCCAAATTATACAAAGGATGGCAGTGTTGATTATACAAGTTATATTCAAAAATATTTGGACGAAAACCAAACGGTTTTATTTCCGAATTTTCCAATTCTTATCAATGATACAGGCTTATACTTGCGAAACCAACACCAAATAATCTTTCAAAAAGGATCTAAATTAATTTTAAAACCAAGTAGCAAGGGGAAATACGCCTTAATTCATATAAACGGTGTGAAAGATGTGACATTGAAAGATGTTCGGCTAGAAGGAGATAGGTATACTCACAAGGGAGTTTCGGGAGAGTGGGGAATGGGAATCGAAGTTATAAATTCTCAAAATATAACCATACAAAATTCCGTAATATCGAAATTTTGGGGTGATGGGGTGTATATTGCCGGCAAAGAAACCGATAATGTTTTTATAGAAGGGGGTTTGTTAAAAGACAATCGGCGCAATGGAGTTTCAATTTTAAGTGGTGATAATATACACTTAAAAGATATTTCAATTGAAGAAACTAAAGGTACTTGGCCAATGTCAGCCATAGATATTGAACCAAACTCATTCGGAAAAGATTACTTAGGTAAAATACTTCTTGAAAACGTCACCTCAAGAAATAATCCGAGGGGAATATCAATTGTTCTTAGTAACTATCTTTCTGAAGCCTCCAGTTTAATTGATATTAAAATTGTAGGTTTTAAAAGTATAGGAGATGAAATCGGAATAAAAGTGAACTCATTTGTCAATAAGAAAATCAAATCAAACAAAATAGCACAGTTGAAAGGTGAAATAGAATTTAGAAATATATCAATTACAAAATCTAGTAGAGAACCAATAATGATTAAAGGTAAAATTGAAGAGTATCTTTTGGCACCTAACTTTGTTTTTAAAAATATTTCGGTGGATGCGAAATTCAATTTATCGAATCAGTTCAAAAAACTTGATGCTAGAAAATTCAATTTAATTAACAAGTAGTTTTTTCTTACTAATTAACTGTTAAATGCAAAAAAAGAGTAATTAGAAATCTGCTATTGTGTTTCTTCGACAATGTATTATACACTAAACATCGCCTATGGAGGCTTGTTAAATCTATTTGGAAGGTTTATTATTATTGGTTTGCGAAATTTGAAATACATGACACAGATTATTCATATCGAGAATAAAAAAAATATCTTAAATAATTTATGATCAAGAGATTTTTCAGGAAGTTAATTACTCTAGGGATTTTATATATCAAAGGAAAACCTGCCTATGCTAGACATTTAGGGGTGAAATTTGGTGAAAATTGCCGTATAATTACCACTCTTTGGGGCACGGAACCCTTCCTAATTAAAATTGGCGACAATGTAACAATTACGGATGGGGTTAGATTTTTGACACATGACGGTTCCGCTTGTTTAGCAAGAGATGAAAAGGGAAGAAGGTATCTATATGCCCCCATTGAAGTAGGAAGTAACGTATTTATCGGAGTCAATTCTATAATTATGCCAGGAGTAAAGATTGAAGACAATGTTATTATTGCAGCGGGATCCGTAGTAACCAAATCCATAAAATCGGGGTTAGTAGTTGGAGGAGTGCCTGCAATAATACTAGGGCAATTCAACGACACTAATAAGAAAATGCTCAGAGACTACATTTCTGATGCAAATTTAGACAAATCGTTGTCATATAAAGAAAGAGTATTGTCAGTCACCACTGATAATTATAAGCCATTCCTATGAGAAATAGAGTCCTTATTCTTCTTCCAAATGATAAATTAGGAGGAGCGGAACAGCATTTAAAAAATATAGCGTCATATTATTTGGATAAAGGGAGTTTTGTTGAAGTAAGATTTTTAACAAAAGAAAAAACAAAATCTTGGAGAGACCTTAAAGGAGATTTTCGTTTAATATTCACTCATTCGGATACAGAAAAAGCAGGTTTAATGTTTTTTTTGAAGAGCTTAATTAATAATAAAGGTAAATCATATGACTACCTTTTTACCTCGCATGTGCATTTGACAGGCTTAGGGGGATTATTAATTAGTTTAAATTTGCTAAAAATTAAATATTTCGTTGGTCGTGAGTCAACGTCTATTTTTAAAAGGTTTACAGGGTTAAAGTTGTTTATGTTTAAAACACTTTACAAAAGTGGCTATCATAAGTTGGATTTACTAATCTGTCAAACAGACTATATGAAGCAACAATTGGTGAAAGCATTGCCTAGATTGTCATCTAGGATTAATATTAAGACCATATCCAATCCAATCAATATAGAGAACATTAAAACAGAATGCGCAGATTTCGAACTCACAAATAATAACTATATTGTCTCTGCAGGACGATTAATTCCTGAAAAGGGGTATGATGTTTTGATAAGAGCTTTTGCTTCTATAGCAAGTAGATTTCCAGATCTCAAACTGGTTGTTTTGGGCGAGGGAGAAGAAAGAGCTAACTTAGAATCGTTGTCTAAAGAATTAGACGTCTTTGAAAAAGTTCTACTTATAGGGTTTAAAAATAATGTATATACCTATTTCAAATATGCTAGAGCATGTGTAGTTTCTTCGAGAATAGAAGGTTTTCCCAACGTTTTGTTGCAAATGATGTCCCAAAATAATACGATTGTCTCTACATTGTGCGCAGGAGGTATTGATGAGATTCCGTCAATCTATACCTGTGAGCCAGGAAATGTAGAGAAATTAGCCGATCAAGTAAGGAAAGCGTTAGTTATGGATAATGTTGGTAACAGGGAGTTATTCGATACTTTCTTAAGTAGACGATCTGTGCCAGGTTTTGTTGAGCAAATAAATCAATATTTAAATGCTTAAACTTATTCGAATCACTACCGTCCCTATCTCTTTACAGACACTTTTAAAAGGACAACATCGTTTTATGAGTGAAAATGGTTTTAAAGTCATTGGTGTATCCAGCAAAGGGAAAGAACTTACAGAAGTTAGTAATAATGAAAGCATTTCAGTCATAGAGCTAGAAATGACGCGTGTCATTTCTCCGTTAAAGGACCTAAGATCACTGTGGAACTTTTACAAACTTTGCAAAAAGGAAAGGCCGCTAATTATCCATTCCCATACTCCGAAGGCAGGAATAGTAGCTATGTTGGCAGCAAAACTATCGGGAGTGCCGATCCGTTTACATACAGTAGCCGGTTTGCCTTTAATGGAAGCAACTGGGACAAAACGGAAGATATTGGATTTTGTAGAGAAACAAACATATGCCTCAGCAACGAAAGTATACCCTAATTCCAAAGGATTATATGATTTTATTTTAGAGAATAATTACACATGTAAAGAAAAATTGAAAGTTATTGCAAATGGATCTTCCAACGGAATTGATACCACTTTTTTTAACCTTAATCAAATTCCAGAGCAGCAAAAAATACAATTGCAGCGGGAGCTAAATATCGAGCCGAATGATTTCGTGTTTATCTTTGTCGGTCGTTTAGTCGGAGACAAGGGGATCAATGAATTAGTTCAAGTATTTTCTAAGTTGAAAACACCGAATACTAAGCTTTTATTTGTTGGATCTCTAGAAACAGAATTGGATCCTCTTTTGCAGGAAACACTAGAAGAAATGAATAGAAATTCGAACATCATCAGTGTCGGCTTTCAAAAAGATGTCCGTCCATATTTTGCTGTTGCAAATGCTTTAGTTTTTCCAAGCTATCGAGAGGGGTTTCCTAATGTAGTAATGCAAGCCGGAGCAATGGAATTACCTAGTATTGTATCTGATATAAATGGTTGCAATGAGATTGTGATCGAAGGACAAAACGGCATTATAATTCCGGTGAAGAATAGTGATGCTCTGTTGCAGGCAATGCAAAATATGATGAACAATAAGGGGTATTATGAGAAATTGAAAGAAAATGCACGTCCGATGATAATGGAACGGTATGAACAACAGGTGGTTTGGGATGCGTTACTTCAAGAGTATAATTCCTTATTAAGTGAAAAAGGATTAAAATGATGTATAGAAATCTCTTTAAACGGCTCGTCGATTTCTTTGCAGCGTTAGTAGGTTTATCGCTGTTGAGCCCAGTTCTTTTGGTAGTTATAATCTGGCTTTATTTTGCTAATGATGGCAAACCGTTTTTTTTTCAAGCCCGTCCAGGGAGAAACGGAAAAATCTTCAAAATTGTTAAGTTCAAGACGATGAACGATAGAAAAGGTGAGAATGGGCAATTATTATCAGATAAGGAACGCTTAACGTCGGTGGGATCATTTATCCGTAAAACGTCTTTGGATGAAATTCCTCAACTGTTGAATGTGATAAAAGGTGATATGAGTTTAATTGGGCCAAGACCACTGCTTCCAGAATACCTACCTTTATATTCAAAAGAACAAGGTAGAAGACATGACGTTCGTCCTGGTATTACCGGTTGGGCACAAATTAATGGACGAAATGCAATTGGTTGGAAACAAAAATTTCAATTGGACGTGTGGTATGTAGATAATCTAAGTTTTTGGTTAGATTTGAAAATCATATTGTTAACGATTAAAAAAGTAATAGTTAAGGAGGGGATATCTTCTGATACCTCCGTGACTATGGAAAAATTTACTGGAAACTAATGAATATTATCGGTGCTAGCGGTCACGCCAAAGTGACTATTGATATACTAAAACTGAATAAACAGGATATTACCGGCGTTTGGGATGATAATCAAAATCTCAAGTACCTTTCTTCTTTTCAGATAAATGGCACTATACTTGATTTTAAAAAATTAATCTCTCCTGAAGCTATTATTGCTATCGGTAATAATCGGGTTAGAGAAATGCTGGTTAAGCAGTTGAATGCAAAATTTGGAACTGCTATCCACCCCTCGAGTGTAATTGCTGACTCAGTTGAAATATTAGTGGGAACGGTGGTTATGGCAAATGTGTCAATAAATGCCGATGCTTATATAGGCAAACATGCTATCTTGAACACAAATGCTTCAATAGACCATGATTGTAAGATCGGAGATTTCGTGCATATCTCGCCACAGGTAGGTCTAGCAGGAAACGTAATTGTAGGAGAAGGGACACACATTGGTATAGGTGCTAGTGTGATTCAAGGAATTAAAATAGGTCAATGGGCCACCATAGGTGCAGGTGCAGTCGTTATAAAAGATGTGCCTGATTTTGCAGTTGTAGTAGGAAATCCTGCTAGTGTAATTAAATATAATACTATAATGTAATGAATGATAAAATATGGCTTTCTTCTCCCCACATGGGAGACAATGAACTTAAATATGTTACTGAGGCTTTTGAAACTAATTGGATCGCCCCTCTTGGGCCTCATGTGGATGGTTTTGAAAATGACCTTGTTACTTATACAGGTTCAAAATATGCTGCTGCCTTAAGTTCGGGGACTTCAGCAATTCACCTTGCGTTAATCATGTTGGACGTAAAACCAGGCGATGAGGTGATTTGTCAATCTATGACTTTCTCTGCAAGTGCCAATCCTATTGCATATGTGGGGGCTACACCGGTATTTGTGGACAGTGAAAAGGAAACCTGGAATATGTGTCCCGATTTATTACGTGAGGCAATCGTAGATAGGATAGCAAAAGGTAAGAAGCCAAAGGCGATCATTCCGGTACATTTATATGGTATGCCTGCTCAAATGGATAAAATTATGGCCATTGCAAATGAATTTGAAATTCCAGTTGTAGAAGATGCTGCTGAGGCTCTTGGTTCAACAATTAATGGAAAAGCAATGGGTACCTTTGGCGTAATGGGGATCCTCTCGTTTAATGGGAATAAAATTATCACTACTTCTGGAGGCGGAGCCTTAATTTCTGATCAGGAAGAATATATTACGCAAGCTAGATTTTTAGCAACACAGGCAAGAGATAAGGCCCATCATTATGAGCATAGTGTAATTGGTTACAATTACAGAATGAGTAATGTTTCTGCTGGTATTGGCCGAGGGCAAATGGAAGTTTTGCAAGATCGAGTAAACAAAAGAAGGTTAAATTTCGAATTTTATAAAAAGGAATTGACTGCTTTTGAGGGCATAAGTGTGTTGAATGAGCCACAAGGGTATTTTTCCAATAGATGGCTGAGCACGATTCATGTTGATCCTGTTAAAACTAAAGGGATTAACAAAAAGAGTCTCTATAACATACTATTGGAAGATAATATTGAAAGTAGACCGCTTTGGAAGCCAATGCATTTACAGCCTGTATTTGCAGATGCCCCATTTTATGGAAATGGAGTATCCGAAGAATTATTTAAGAATGGCTTATGTCTACCATCGGGATCTAATTTGACTAACGATGATTTGCAAAGAGTGAAAAAAGGTGTTTCAAGACTATTTTAAATCTTCCAGAGAGCTGATTAGACCTAATTATAAATTAATTAGGTTTTTTTATTTCCCATTTTTTATGATTTAATAAATACCTACTTTTGGGTATTATAAGTTTGGTTTAATTATTGCTAAGTTTGTTTTTGGATAAAATCACCCCATGAATGTTCACTAAACTAGAAATCGTACCCCGTTGGATTATATTCACAATCGATATTTGTTTGAGTGTCTTTGCTCTCGTTCTTGCTAAAGTTCTCAAAAACAATTTTATTCTTGAAAATATTAATTCGGTTGCATTATATAAGTCTGTTCTACTTGTCGTTGTTGTAAATACGCTCGTTTTTTTTAATATAAAAACTTTTGCAGGAATTGTTCGTTACACCAGCGCACAGGATTCATTTCGAATATTGTTTGCAGTAGTATTAAGTTCACTTTCAATTTTCTTCGCTAATGCGATCATAATAGTACTAGGAGGTGATAGAATTTTAAGTAATGTTACTATTATTATCTATTCCCTATTTAGCTTTTTGTTCCTAATAACCTACAGAGTAATTGTGAAGTACTTTTTTATGTACATCAAGAATGCTAAACTGGACAAGATCAGAATTATTATTTACGGAGCAGGTGAAGCCGGGGTTGCTACCAAAAGAACTTTTGATCATGATGCCAAAGTGAATAAGACTATCATCGCTTATGTGGATGACGATCTGCGTAAAGTAGGAAAAACCATTGATGGAGTGAAGATTTTGGACGCTGCCACACTTGAGACCTTAATCATCAAACATGAAGTGGATGAAGTGATATTTGCGTCTTACACAATTCCAGCAGATAGAAAGGAGCAAATAGTAGATGTTTGTTTGGAGAATGATGTTAAGATACTTAATATCCCGCCGCCTGATGTTTGGGCGCGTGGTGATGTAAGTACGGCACAGATTCAAAACCTCAACATAGAAGATTTATTAAATAGAAAACCAATTCACATTGATACAGAAGGTATACAAAATCAATTAAAGGGGAGACGGATATTGATTACAGGCGCCGCTGGATCTATAGGTAGTGAAATCGTAAGACAAGTGCTGAAATTTGAATCAGGTCTGATTATTCTCTGCGATCATAGCGAAACCGCTTTGCATCATCTATATCTTGAACTGGAAGAGACACATAAAAATATTAATTTTCATGCGTTTATTGGGGACGTAAAAGATGAGAAACGGATGAACTTTCTGTTTGATACTTTTAAGCCTCACTACGTTTATCACGCGGCTGCATATAAACATGTGCCTATGATGGAAGATAATCCAGCAGAGGCCATTAAAACGAATGTATTGGGTACAAAAACAATTGCTGATCTGTCCGTTAAACATGGGGTTCAGAAATTTGTAATGATCTCAACTGATAAAGCCGTTAACCCGACAAATATAATGGGGGCTTCTAAACGTATTGCTGAGATCTATGTACAATCTTTAAATAACTCTTTAACTACCCAGGATTTTATATTCTCAAATGGGTTAGGGTACATTAATGACCTAAATGTAAAGCCAATTACAAGGTTTATTACCACCCGTTTTGGGAATGTTTTAGGATCAAATGGTTCTGTAATACCTAGATTTAAACAACAAATTGAAAAAGGTGGTCCTGTAACAGTTACCCATCCTGAAATTACCCGTTATTTCATGACCATTCCTGAGGCATGTAGATTGGTATTAGAAGCCGGTTGTATGGGTAAAGGTGGAGAAATCTTCGTTTTCGATATGGGTAAATCTGTCAAAATTGTTGAATTGGCTAAGAAAATGATTCGTCTTGCTGGATTAGTTCCTAATGAGGATATTAAGATTACCTATTCAGGTTTAAGACCCGGTGAAAAGTTATATGAAGAGCTTTTGAATGACAATGAGAATACCATGCCTACACATCATGAGAAGATCATGATTGGTAAGGTTCGTGAGTATATTTTCAATGAAATTGAAGCGCAGATCTATAATCTGGTAGAACATGCAGTTATTAATGACAACAGAAAAGTTGTTATTCAAATGAAAACCATAGTTCCCGAGTTTAAGAGTAAAAACTCTAAATTCGAAGAGTTTGATGCTATATCAAATTAAGCGCTCTCAATCTAGTTCCCAACCTACTTGCGATTAAATTAGATAAACTATAAAAATCCCACCTTTTTTACGCAAACGGTTGATTTTGCCATTAAACCGCTATAAATAATAAAAATGATTATTAGATTTGGGTTTTAAACTTTAAGTTTGATAAAATTTATAAACATCTTTATTTTATTTACCTATTGAATTTATGTGTGGAATAGTTGGTTACATAGGCCATAGAGAAGCTTGGCCTTTAGTTATTAAAGGATTAAAAAGATTAGAATACCGTGGTTATGACAGTGCCGGTATAGCGCTGATCAATAATGATGGTTTAAACATCTACAAGAAAGCCGGTAAAGTGCTGGAGCTTGAAAACTTTGCAGAAGGTAAAAACCTTTCAGGCACAATTGGAATTGGACATACAAGATGGGCAACTCATGGTGCGCCATCTGACAGGAATTCTCATCCACATACTTCTCATAGTGGTGACTTAACCATAATCCACAACGGAATTATTGAAAATTATGCTACCCTGAAAGAAATGCTGATCAGCAAAGGGCATGAGTTTAACAGTGATACGGATACAGAAGTGTTGATTCACCTGATCGAAGAGATCTATAAACAAGAAAGCATTGACCTGCTGGAAGCTGTAAGACTTGCCCTTCATGAAGTGAGCGGAGCTTATGCCATCGTTGTAATGGATGAAGCAAAGCCGGATCAGCTGATCGCTGCCAGAAAAGGTAGTCCGATGGTTATCGGTGTTGGCCAGGGCGAATATTTTATTGCCTCTGATGCAACCCCGATTGTAGAATATACTAAAAACGTAATCTATCTGAACGACAATGAGATCGCTTTTCTTAAGCGTGATGAGTTAATGATCAAACGTTTAGATAATGTGGTTCAGACGCCATATATCCAGGAATTGGAATTGAAACTGGAAATGTTGGAAAAAGGTGGTTATGACCACTTTATGCTGAAAGAAATTTATGAGCAGCCACGTTCTGTAAGAGATTGCCTAAGAGGTCGTATTTATCCTAATGAAGGAAGAGTACAGTTAGGTGGTATCAGTGAATTTGCGCATAAACTTAAAAATATAGACCGCATCATCATTGTTGCCTGCGGTACTTCATGGCATGCAGGATTGGTTGGTGAATACTTAATTGAAGAGTATGCAAGAATCCCGGTAGAGGTAGAATATGCTTCGGAATTCAGGTACAGAAACCCAATTATAACTGAGAAAGATGTAGTCATTGCAATCTCTCAATCGGGTGAAACCGCTGATACAATGGCAGCTATTGAAATGGCTAAAGAAAAAGGGGCAACCATTTTTGGCGTTTGTAATGTTGTTGGAGCTTCTATTCCTAGACTTACTCATGCTGGTGCTTATACGCACGCAGGCCCGGAGATTGGTGTAGCATCAACCAAAGCTTTTACGGCTCAGGTTACGGTATTGACTTTAATCGCGTTCCATCTTGCACAGCAAAAAGGAACTTTAACGAGTTCTAAATTAACTGAGCTATTAACTGAGCTAGACAACATCCCTCAGAAAATTGAAAAAGCTTTAGACTCCGAAAATCTGATCAAAGAAATCTCTGCTAAATTTAAAGATTCAAGAAACTGTTTGTTTCTTGGTAGGGGAAGTGGTTTTCCTGTGGCGTTAGAGGGCGCTTTAAAGCTTAAGGAGATCTCTTATATACATGCCGAGGGTTATCCTGCCGCTGAGATGAAACACGGTCCTATTGCCTTAATTGATGAAGAGATGCCGGTAGTAGTTATTGCAACCAAAAACTCATCTTACGAAAAAGTAATCAGCAACATTCAGGAAGTGAAAGCCAGAAAAGGAATTGTTTTGGCGATTGTTACTGAAGGTGATACTGAGGTTAGGAAAATGGCAGATTACTGCATCGAGATTCCTGATGCCAGTGAAGCGTTCTTGCCATTGTTAGCGACTATTCCATTACAGCTATTGTCTTATCATATCGCGGTAATGAGAGGTTGTAATGTAGATCAACCACGAAATCTGGCCAAATCAGTAACTGTAGAATAAAATATTTAAAAAGAAAGGCGGGAATTCCCGCCTTTCTTTTTATCTTTAGATTTAATCTATTGATCAATGATAAAACGTCTCTCACTCATCGCTTTTTGTATCATCCTCACAATTGCTTCGTGCAAAAAGAAGGATTCTGGAATTAAACCAGAAGAAATTCCAACAACTCTTGATAGGGTTAATATTAACGACCAGTTTGAAGCATTTTTAGAATACGATGAAAAGGATAGGCTTGCAAGGTATTCAAGAGGCTCTGAAGAAGAGTATTTTGAGTATAATGACAAGAATGAGGTCGTAAAGGTTACTGAGATCAATTCCTTTACCTCTCCATCATCTAATTCCAGTGTCACCAAAATTTTTTACAAGAATGGCCTTCCTTTTTCCGGATCCAGAATATATAATCCCCCTTATTCTAAAAGCCCTAACCATGAATATTATGTAGATAGTGTGGGTTATAAGGTGGTTAACAATGAAGTAACGGTAATAAAATATTTCGATCGAAAATATTATAATTATTACACTCGCGAGCTAACAAGATCAAGTACCGATACACTAGGGATACATCTGTTTTCTTATGCGAATAAGAACCTTGTATCTGAAACGTTATCGAGAGATAACACAGTAAAATATACATACGGATCAAAAAAGGGGATTTTATCTGCCAAGAAACTTCCTTTTGTGTTGTACGGGAGTGCTCTCCCAGTTTTATACGGGGAAAATGAGCTGCTAACTACCGAAGACAAAGTAGAAACCCGAACCTATAATTACACTTATAATCAGGCTGATATTCCCGTTTCAGCAAAAGTTGTGGTGACTTACAAGGCTGATTACGCTCCGACTTCTTATAATCAAAGTTTTATTTATAAATAATTCTTTTACCGGGACGAGCGGATATTGATTCAGACTTTTAAGTTTAACCTGATCAGTTCTATTTTACTATTGATCTTAAGTGTCTGATAGATATTCTTAAGATGTGTTTCAACAGTAAAAATGCTAATGAACAATTCATTGGCAATATCTTTATTTGAAGTTGTGCCCTGATTCATAATGCGTACAATTTCAAGTTGTCGTGGAGACAGCTTAGAACGAAGCGTATAAATATCTTCATTGCCCTCTAAATCCTCCTGAACATTTGACCCGGTTAAAAAAACATCTTCACCATTGAGTACCTTTTCAATACTCTCTTTAAGTATATCTATACTCGTATCCTTAGGGATAAATCCGTTTACTCCGTTTTTTTTACATTGGGCAATAACAGCCGGATTGGTGTACATGGAAATGATGATGATCTTTACTTCAGGAAGTTTTTTGCGTATTTCCAGTGAGGCTGTTAAACCATCCATAAAGGGCATGTTAATGTCTAGCAGTACCAGATCCGGAGTATGGCTATTGAGCATATGCATTAGCTTTTTTCCATTGTTTACTTTAGCAAGAACATTATAATTAACGAACTCGCTGGTAAGCAATTTTTCAAGCCCCTCTGCGAAGAGTTGATGATCTTCAGCAATGATGATACTTATGTTCGTTTTGGTACCCATATTTATGGCCAATCAAGAGGTTATTTATAATTAAATATACGTAACATATATCCAATTTGGGATACCTGAAAGGAGGTAAAATGAATTAGGTGTTTTGAGCCTTATTTTTATGATGTTAATTCATTTATTTTGAATAAATATCGAATCAAAATTTTATTGTAATGAAAAAAAGGTTTTTGTTCTTAGTAACTATAGTATGGTTTTTTGGATTTAATGCTTTTTCACAGAAAAAGCAGCAGGTAGTTGAGGATAGGGTGTTAAAGCTGGCTACTTATCAATATGCTGACAATAACAGAATTGCGAATATTTCGCCTCTGGCGGCCTTCCTTACTGCAAAGATTGGAAGAAAGGTGGAAGTTAAAAGTTACCCTACAGTTCATTCGTTTATTGAAGCTATTCAGCGTAATGAGGTTGATATTGCACTGATCAATACATTTGGTTATTTGCTTTTGGAGGCTTCAAAAGAAACTTATCCAATGAAACCTTTTCTGGCACTTGAGGTGGCTCCGGAAGCTGTTGATAATTATAAAACAGCGATAGTTGCGCCTGCTGGTTCTGGTATCGATAACCTTGAAGATGTTAAGGGATATGCCTCGAAAAGTCGTCTTTTACTAGTAGCAGAGGGCTCAACATCAGGCAACCTTGTGCCAAGACTTGCACTCACAAAAATGGGGATTGTTGATGCGGAAAAGGACTTTAAGGAAGTTGCTTATGGAAGGAATCATAAATTGACTATAGAGGCGGTGGCCAATGGGAATGCCGATCTTGGAGCCATGGGGAGCACAGAATACTTTAAATTTATAGAGCACCCTCAGAATAAGGCTAAGATTAAATTGGTATGGATGTCTCCCGAAATACCTTTAGGTCCGGTGCTGATTAATAATGCTTTAACAATAGAAATGAAAGCGCATATTTCTAAAATGCTATTGGAATTGCATGAGTTACAGCCAGAATCACTTCTGGCTGTAAAAAATGGATGGAGTGAAGCAAAACAAGCTGTGAAATATATTCGGATTGATGCAGATTATTATAAGCCGTTTGAAAAACAATTAGGTAAACGAGCTGATCTGCAAAAGATCCTGAAAAAGTTTGCCAACTAACCTGAAGTGCTCTTGAGTTTATTTCTTTAAAGGATCGAATACTGCGACTGCTACTCTAGAGTCGGCACACCCATAATATAGGAACCATTTTTTTTGATGAAAGACTAAGCCTTCAACAAATACAGTTCCAGCAGGGTATTGCCCGCTTTTCTCAAAAGATTCAGTAGGAACAAAAAATGGTTTATCTAATCTGGCAATCACTTTTTCAGGATTTTTAGCATCAAAAAGGACTTGTCCGGCGGCATAGGTATTGGCCGTATAGTTTTTATCTGCCTGGTCGCCTGAAGCATTTTTTCCATTGTACAATACAAGTATTCCTTTGTCTGTTAATAAAGCTGGTGGGCCTGCCTCGGTAAGGTCACTGTCGAAATAGTTCTTCCTTGGCTTGATCAGTTCCTTGATCTTTCCTTGTTCATCTAATGCAGGCGCCCAGTTCACCAGGTCGTCGGAGGTTGCTGCATTAAGAAACTTCTCTCCCCAATACATCAAATATTTTCCATTCACCTTTGCAATTACTTGTTTGCCATTTACCAGTTTGGTTACGATAGAGGCTGATTTAGTAAACATGTCGTAAAATTTGCCGTTGTAGGCTTTTGCAAAAGCAGGACCGTGTTTAGTCCACTTAATTAAATCTTTAGAAGTGGCAACGCCTAGTCGGGCTACTTTTTTATTCCATTGTGTATAAAACATTACATAGGTGCCATCGCTGGTTACCGCCACCCTTGGATCTTCGCAGCCCCCGGGATTTTCTAATTCCTTTTGGTTGTCGTTATCTGGATAAAATACAGGTTCGTTTTTCCTTTTAAAGGTTAGTCCATCTGTGCTATAAGCATAGCCAAGTCTGGATGTTCTGTGGCCAATTCCAACACCCGATTTGTCCTCTGCCCTGTACAGTACGACAATTTCTTTTCCTTTTACGGTTGCTGCAGGATTAAAGGTGTCGTTTGATTCCCAGTCTACATATTTCCCTGAAAGGGGATCCAGAAAGGTGGTACTGGTATTTGGTGAGATAATTGGGTTTACACCGGCAGGTCTTAAGAAAGGTCCTAAAGCCCATGTCGGTAATTTTTCCTGAGTAGTTTGTGCACTTGTTTGCGCTGTAGGAAGTAAGAAAAGAAAGCCGATTAAGGCGGAGAGTAAATGCTTCTTCATATTATTTGGTTCCGAATTGTGTGTTTGGTTATCTAAATTAAAATAAAATAAAGCGATTTAGCAAATCGATCAAATTTGATACAAAGGTTTTTATGAATTACCGATAAAAATTATTAACTCACATTTATTATGAGAAAAATACTTTTATTCCTGTTGTTTGCTACGTTAGCTGTTCCTTCTTTTTCGCAGAATGCAGCTTATGAAACTAAGAAAGACATTAGCTATTATCCATCATCAACTAAAGGGGATGCTTACCGTGAAGAAAGATGCAAGCTTGATATTTATTATCCCAAAAACAAATCAAATAGTTCAACTATAGTTTGGTTTCATGGGGGTGGACTTACCGGGGGCAATAAAGAAATACCAAGAGAACTGTTGGAAAAGGGTTTTATTGTAATAGGGGTAGGTTATAGATTGTCGCCTAAAGTGCTTGTGAAAGACATTATTGAAGATGCAACTGCATCCGTTGCCTGGGCTTTTAATAACGTAGCCAGTTATGGTGGAAACAACAAGTTAATTTTTGTTTCAGGGCATTCGGCAGGGGGGTATCTGGATATGATGTTGACATTGGATAAAAAATACCTGGCCAAGTATCATATTGATGCAGATTCGATTGCAGGAATAATTCCCTTTAGCGGACAAGCAATCACCCATTTTACAGTGAGACAAGAACGTAAGATAAAAGACGTTCAACCTATAATAGATGAGTATGCTCCGTTGTATCACGTGCGCCCTACAGCTCCTCCAATGCTGTTAATTACAGGTGATAGGGAAATGGAAATGTTAGGCCGTTATGAGGAGAATGCTTATCTGGCAAGAATGATGAAGCTTGCAGGACATAAAACGACGGTATTATACGAATTACAAGGTTTTGGGCATGGAGATATGGCAGTTCCCGCTATGCCTTTGTTAATAAAAGAGGTAAATAGGTTGAGTAAACAGATTAAAGAGAACAAAAAGATCGGATTATAGCCAATTGCTAAGGAATTGTTTCATTGCATCTTTATACTGATCGCCGATTGTAATATTTGTGCCGCCAATTTGTACGGTGTTTTTGGTAATGGCATCAATTTTTTCAAGTGCAATGATAAAGGAGCGGTGTATCCTCATAAAAAGACGAGCCGGCAGTTTTTCTTCCAGTGACTTTAAGGTAATTAAGGATAATAGCGGTTTAGCTTCATTAACCAGATGGATTTTTGCATAATCTTTTAATCCCTCAATGTAAACAATGTCTTTTATGGCCACCCGAACCAGTTGATATTCGATTTTAAGAAAAATGTATTCTTCGTAATCAGGAGCTATTTGTTTAGGCTGTAACATCTCCGCATAAGCTTTGGCCTTATTTGCAGCTTTTAAAAACTCCTCGTAATCATATGGTTTTAAAAGGTAATCGAGCGCATCAACTTTATATCCTTCTATTGCATAGTTATTAAAAGCGGTTGTAAATATTACTCTGGGTTTGGTGCTTCCCGGTTTGCTTTCGAGTGTTCTCGCCAGTTGAATTCCGGTTAGGTCTGGCATTTGAATATCCAGAAAGATAAGATCGACACTGTTCTCATGCAAAGCCTCCAGTGCTTTTATTCCACTCGAAAAGCTTCCTGCTAATTTTAAGAATGGCGTTTGCTCAATAAAACTACAAATTAGCCCAAGCGCTAATGGCTCATCATCAACTGCGATGCAATTCAGTATCATCGAGGGTTATATTTAAGTTAACAATAAATGTTTTGGTATCTTCTGTAATATAAGCACTAAAAGTATGCTTTCCGGGATATAGCAATTCAAGTCTCCTTTTGGTGTTGCTTAAGCCAATTCCGCCATACTCGTCGGTTGTGATTGCATTGCTTTTAAAAATGGAGTTTTTTACAGTCATACTAAGTTCCTGATCATTTAATTCAAGGGATATCGATATGACAGCGGGCACAGTTGTACTGACTCCGTACTTAAATGCATTTTCAATATAGGGAAGGAACAGCATAGGGGCTATCTGAGGATCGGACTTCAGGATTGGTTCTTCGAAAACTACGGTAGTTGTGTCGTTTAAGCGCAACTTCATGAGTTCAATATAGTCTACAATAAAAGAAACCTCTTTGCTGAGTGGTGTTATGCCCGACTGGGTTTCATAAAGAAGGTAGCGCATCATCCGCGATAATTTATGCAATGCCTTTCTGGATTTATCAACATCAACATGGGTTAATGCGTAAATGTTGTTTAAGGTATTGAAAAAGAAATGCGGATTAATCTGGGCTTTTAAAAATGATAACTCTGAACCTATTTTTTCTTTCTCAAGCGCTTCTCTACTTTGTTTATCGGCCTGCCATTTTTGAATTAAGGTAACACTTGTGCTTATTCCAAACATAAATAGGGTCATCATGATCAGGAATATATCAATCCTATCTGACCTTTTTGGTGGCCTGGGCATCCCGAGTTCACTAAATGCCTTGGTCATAAGCGCCGGTAAATTTAATACGTCGTCTATAACCTTTATGAATGGGCCAGCTAAAATAGCTACGGCTAGAATGACCAGTATAAAAGTAAGTGTCTGATTTTTTAGCAGTAATTGGGGAACAAGAATTTTACTATTTACATAGAATACAATAATTAGCATTACCAGAATGCAGCCCTGCTTGATCCAGAACTGAAAAGGTAATGTAATATTCCATGATAAAGGCTGATGAAAAAGAAGCACAAAAGCAAATAGCATCCATGAAAATACGTGGAGTAATATGCTAATGTATGGACGGCTTTTTACTGAAACCATTGGTTTAAAAATTAATGATTATTAAGTGAGTACAAGGTAATCAACCTATGAAGATAAGTGCAAATGTTTCCGTCGAGTCATAATGCCTTTCTGTCGACGTGTTTTGTATGCCGGTCTATCGCGTTTTTTTTAGCCGCTAAATAGCTGTTGATTTGGTCAGTTAATACCCTTTTTTATATAGAGATATGCCAAGATTAACAATTAAAATTCTGCTGCTTTTAGGCGTCACCTGCTTTAGTCTGAAAGGCTTTAGTCAGGATACGACATTAAAAGTTTTGCCGCCGGTTTGGGATTTGGCAGCGTGCCTGCAGTATGCAAAGACAAATAATATCCAGCTTAAAAGTCTGGTGCTTAATAAACAAAGTGCAGAACAGGATAAACTGCTCGCAAAATCGGCTTTATTGCCTGATCTGTATGGCTCGGCATCCCAGTCTTTTAACCATTATAACATGGCTACGAATGGTAGTAGTGATGCACTTAATTATTCGGGGTCCTATGGTTTAAGCTCTTCATGGACGCTTTATAAAGGAGGCTTTCTTAAAACCGATATCAAGCAAAAGGACTTGTCGGTTCAATCTGCCAATTTCAGTATTCTTGAAAGCGAAAACGACATCACCTTGCAGATTACTCAAGCCTACCTGAGTATTCTTGTGGACAAAGAGAGCATCATTTACAATGAAGATTTGGTGAAAACTTCAGAGGCGCAGCTTGCCCAGGCACAACGTCAGTTCACTGTGGGGTCAGTAGCGCGTAAAGTTGTAGCGCAGTTTGAGGCACAATTAGCTACGGATAAGTACAATTTGACGACTTCTGCAAATGCGGAGCGCCAGGATAAGATAGCGCTTAAACAATTGTTGCAGTTGCCGGATTCTAAGGATTTTGATGTAGTAAGACCGGATACCGTAATTTCAACAGGAAGTGTCACTGATCTAAACACAGTACAGCAATATGCTTTGCAAAATCGCCCGGAAATAAGGAATGCCGAGCTAGGTGTACAGATTTCGGATCTTGGGCTTGCTAAAGCTAAATCAGGTTATATGCCATCGCTAACATTGGGAGCGGGTATTGGGACAAGCTATGCGAGAGATCCAAACTATAATGCTTTCAGACAATTTGATAATAACTTTTATCAGCAGGCAGGGCTAACCTTATCCATCCCAATTTTTACCAACAGGCAAAATAAAACGAATGTTGCCAAAGCAAAAATTGAAATCGCACAATCTAAATTAACTCTTGAAAATACCAGGACCACTTTAGCTTTAAGTACAGAGAAAGCATACATCAATGCACAGAATTCGCAGAACCAGTTTGAATCTGCTAAGGAACAGCTGAAATTTAATCAGGAGGTATATCGCATTGCGAACCAGGAATTAAAGATTGGGGCCGCAAATGTTGTTGAGTTCTATCAGCAAAGGAATTTGTATGTACAGGCAATGCAATCGTATATACAAGCAAAATACAATGCAGCATTGGCTGCAAGAATCTATGAGTTTTACTTAGGAACACCCATTAAATTATAAGTCATGAAGTCCAGAAAAATTATTCTAATCATTATCTCCATTATAGTTGTACTTGGTTTAATCTGGTACTTCTTTTTAAGAGGTAAGGAACAGCCTGTAGTGTTAACTAAAGAGCAGCCTGTAAGGGGTTCAATTTCAACAAGCGTTACTGCTACAGGAACCGTTCAGCCGGTAGATACGGTAACTGTAGGAACGCAGGTTTCGGGTACTATCTCTGCACTGTACGCTGATTTCAACTCCACTGTTAAGAAAGGGCAGTTACTTGCTGAACTGGATAAGACCTTAATACAGGCAACAGTGGATCAGGCTAAGGCCAGTCTTGCACAATCCCAAAGTAACCTGACGTATCAGCAGGCAAACTTTAATCGTCAGAAACAATTGTTTGAAACAGGTTCTGTCAGCAAAGCTGATTACGATCAGGCTTTGAATACTTTGCAGGTGGCAACAGCGAATGTAAATAACGCAAAGGCACAGTTGAGATCGGCAGAAAGGAACCTTTCCTTTACACAGATTTATTCTCCAATAGACGGTGTGGTATTGGGGCGAAGTGTTAGTCTAGGGCAGACCGTTGCAGCTAGTTTTAATACCCCAACGATTTTTACCATAGCGAAGGACATTACAAAAATGCAGGTTCAGGCGAAGGTGGATGAGGCAGATATAGGAAACGTTGTTAAAGGGCAGCGCTCAACTTTTACTGTAGATGCTTTTATCAATGATACTTTTAATGGGACGGTGAAGGATATTCGACTGCAGCCATCTATATCATCAAACGTAGTTACTTATGCTACACTTATTGATGCGCCGAATGATGATAAGAAACTAAAACCGGGCATGACTGCGAACATTATAATCTATACTAAAGAGGTAAATGATGCTTTGCTGGTTTCTGCACAGGCATTAAAATTCAATCCGGATTCGGCGTTACTGAAAGCATATGAAATTGTGCCATTGCAGGGCAGGGGGATGGCTTATGTATGGGTATTACAAGGTAAGAAGCTAATTCAAAAAAGAATTAAAACGGGGTTGAATGACAATACACATGTAGAGGTGCTTGAAGGGTTGAATGAAAATGATGTAGTGATCAGCGGAATGGAGGGAGGTTCGTCAGGAGCTCCTGTAGCTGCTGCGGCTTCAAGTCCATTTATGCCAAAAAGACCAGGAGGAAACAAACGATGAGCCACAAGATTCTTCAAATACAGAATGTAAAAAGAGAGTTTAAAATGGGTACCGAAACGGTGAGGGCATTAAAGGGGGTTTCGTTTGATGTCGATTCGGGAGAGTTTTTAACGATCATGGGAAGCAGTGGCTCGGGTAAAACCACATTGCTGAATATGCTGGGCTGTTTGGATAAACCTACTGAAGGTACTTACATGCTCGATAATGTAAATGTGAAAGAACTTACCAGAGACGAACTTGCAAAGCTGAGAAACCATAAGATTGGCTTTGTTTTTCAATCGTATAACTTGCTGCCACGTACCTCTGCACTTGAAAATGTAGAGCTTCCATTACTTTATAATCCTACTGTAGGTACGAAAGAACGAACAGAACGTGCTATTGCAGCTTTGCAGGCCGTAAAGCTTGATGGGAGGTTTGACCATATGCCGAACCAATTGTCGGGTGGACAGCAACAACGTGTTGCTATTGCCAGGGCATTGGTTAATGAACCCGTGATGATTCTGGCAGATGAAGCTACAGGAAATCTGGATACACGAACATCTTACGAGATTATGTCGTTGATGCAGGAGCTGAATCAAAATGGGAAAACAATCGTGTTCGTTACCCATGAGCCGGATATCGCTGCATTTAGCACCAGAACAGTGATGTTACGGGATGGGAAGGTTCAAAAAGATTCAATGAATAAACACATTCGTTTGGCTAAAGATGCGCTGGCTTCGCTGCCTGCAGCAGACGATTATTAAGGAGGAATTATGAAATTTATTAATCTCATTAGGTTGGCAATTAAAGCCTTGCAGCGAAATAAGCTACGTGCATTATTGACCATGCTGGGCATTATTATAGGTGTTGCCTCGGTGATTACGATGATGTCTATTGGGGAAGGGTCGAAGCAAAGCATTAATGCTTCGCTTGCCAGCATGGGGTCTAATATGATTACCATTATGCCTTATAGTAATGAACCCGGGGGGCCTAGAATGATGGGTAGCAGCCTTAAAACACTTACGATTAAGGATGTGGATGCACTAAAAAATAATGCAGTAAATATTGCTGAAATATCACCTCTTGCATCTTCAAATGGACAATCTATAAATGGAGCATCAAACTGGCCGACTTCTATTCAAGGGGTAAGTCCGGAATATCTGGATATCAGAAAGCTATCGGTGAAAGAGGGTATTATGTTTTCGGAACAGGATGTTCGGGCTTCGGCTAAGGTTTGTTTGCTGGGTAAAACAGTAGTTGATAACCTATTTCCTAATGGTGAAGATCCAATTGGAAAGTTCATCAGGTTTGGTAAAATTCCCTTCCAGGTTATTGGGGTGCTTACTCCTAAGGGGACAAGTAACTTTGGTCAGGATCAGGATGATATTATTATTGCACCTTATACAACAGTTCAGAAAAGAATTTTATCATCTATTTATTTTGGACAGATCTATGCTTCTGCCACCAGCGAAGCCGCATCTGATGCTGCGGTAGCAGAAATAACCAGTACGCTTAGGGAAACGCACCGTTTAAGAGATGCGGAACAAGATGATTTTCAGGTAAGAACTCAGGCAGAACTGATGACGATGATGAACTCTACAAGCAGTATGATGACGGCACTGTTAACTGCTGTGGCTAGTATTTCTTTGGTAATTGGGGGAATCGGGATTATGAATATCATGTATGTTTCGGTAACAGAAAGAACCAGGGAAATAGGTTTGAGGATGTCGATAGGGGCAAGAGGCATAGATATTTTATTGCAATTCCTGATTGAGGCAATTGTAATTAGTGTTACGGGAGGTATTATTGGTGTGGTATTGGGCGTTTCTGCTGCACTGATCGTTCCGGCTTCATTGAACTGGCCTACTGTAATTTCGGAATCCTCTATTGTAATCTCCTTTTTAGTCTGTGCAGTAACGGGGATTTTCTTTGGTTATTATCCGGCACTGAAGGCATCAAAACTGGACCCTATAGAAGCTTTACGTTATGAATAATCGCAGAAAATGGCACCCTAAACTATGAATTTAGCCTGTTGATCTCAATTAACATTTGTTAACATATGAATTTGCAAAATTCGCTTTCAGAATATGAAACGAATTTTACTCTTACTTGGACTCACTGGCGCTATGAGCATGAATGCATGGGCGCAGCGCCCGCTAAAAACGCAGGCTACAATTGATGGTTTCTACAGTTTGTCGATGACGAAGATGTTGGATACCCTTTCATTGAAATGCAAGATCAGGATCATTTATGAACCCGAGATGCTAAAGGATTATATGGTGACAGATCGTTATTTAAATGACCCGGTAAAGGATGTGCTGGGAAAGATTTGCAAGGAGAATAAATTGTATTACTGGCTAGATCCGGATCAAAACATTTACATCATTCGTAAACCGGAAGATGTGAGTCGTTTAAAGAAGATGGCTAGTGAGAAACCTGTTTTTAAAGAGGTTCAGTTAAATTCTACGACATTATTAAGAGAAGAAAAAGTAGTGAGCAGTAAGCGAGAGCCATTTAAGATAACAGGTAGGGTGGTTGATAATGCCAGTGGGGAATCTCTGCCTGCTGCAATTGTAAAAGTTCGCAATACCAATATCAGTACAGCTACTAATGCCGACGGTTATTTTACACTCTTAAATGTTCCTTCAGATACCTGTGTACTTGATGTCAATTATATCGGTTATCGTCCGGATGTGTACGCATTAAATAAAGTAAATATTAGAACAGAAGTTCTTATTGAGCTTTTCCCTGCAGTAAAATCATTAAACGAAGTGGTGATTACTGATAAAAAAAGGGACAATGCAATGAGTACCGACAAGCGAAGGGTAAGTGTGCTGCAAATTTCTCCATCAAAACTTGAAGAGCTCCCAAATATTGGAGAAAAGGACATTCTTAGGTCGTTTCAATTGATGCCGGGAATTAGTGCCAGTAACGAATCTTCGTCGGGCGCGTATGTAAGAGGTGGGACTCCTGATCAAAATCTGGTGCTTTTTGATGGTTTTACTGTTTATCAGGTTGATCACCTTTATGGATTTTTCAGTGCTTTTAACAGTAATGCCGTTAAGGATGTGACTTTGTACAAAGGAGGTTTCTCAGCAAAGTATGGTGGGCGCTTATCAAGTGTTACCGATATAGTGGGTAAAGAAGGAAATAGTAAAGAAACCAATATTGCCGGAGATCTCAGTTTACTAAGTGCGAATGTATTTTTAGAAAAACCGCTCAATAGCAAATCAACCCTGTTAGTAGCTTATCGACACTCTTATCAGGGGCCGTTATACAATAAGATTTTTAATAAATTCAACAGTAGTACAACTGTTGCTTCCGGGCCAGGGGGTGGACGTATGGGAGGCGGGCCCCCAGGTGGCGGAGGTGGAGGTTTTGGTGGCGGCGCAGCAACTGTGACTGTGCCATCTTCATCCTTTTATGATCTGAATGCAAAATATACTTATGCACCGGATGATAAGAATAGGTTTTCATGGAGTATTTACCAGGGTAATGATAATCTGGATAACAGCAGAGAGATTGCATTACCTTCTTTCTTGTCGGGTGGCGGCAATATCAGTTCCACGGATAAAACAACTTATGGGAATTTGGGGTCAAGCTTTAAGTGGTCTAGCCGGTGGACCTCCAGGTTATATTCCAATACTTTGCTCAGCTATTCTACTTATCATAGTGATAGAGATAACAGCAATAAAATAACTGTTCAGGATAGTGAAGGCGTTGATCAGGAAATCTCAACGGGAACATTTGAAAAGAATAACCTCAAAGATTTTAGTTTGAAGTCTGATTGGGAATTGCAGGCTGCGGGCAAATTTAAAGTTCTATTTGGGGCGTTTGCTTCTAAACAAAATGTTTCTTACGAGAACAGTTTAAATGATACCAGTACATTAATTAATCAGCATACAAAAGCACTTACAGGTGGCGGATACGCCGAACTGGAAATTACTCCTGGAAGCAGGTTGCAGCTAAACCCGAGTTTGCGCAGTACCTATTATGATCTTACCGGGAAAATGTATCTGGAACCTCGGCTTTCAGCAACTTATACACTTACAGATCGGTTTACGCTTAAAGGCTCAACCGGAAAATTCTATCAGTTTACCAATCGCGTAATTAAGGAAGATATTTTGGCTGGTAGTCGTGATTTTTGGGTGCTTTCTAATGGAAGTACCATCCCGGTTAGTTCTGCATTACATTATATAGCAGGCTTTAGTTATGAAACAGATCAGTTTCTAGTTGATGTTGAAGGTTATTATAAAACTTTGGATAACCTGAGTGAATACTCACAGCGGCAAACCGGAAGGCGGCCGGGCTCATCAGGAACACTGGAAGAACATTTTTATAATGGAACCGGATACACTAAGGGGCTTGAGTTTTTATTGCAAAAAACACGTGGCAAATACACAGGATGGGTGAGCTATACCCTATCAAAGGCCGTTAATAATTTTGAGGTATACGGTGGAGCGTTTCCTGCAAATCAGGATACCGGGCATGAGTTTAAATTGGTTAATGTTTATCATGATGGCAAATGGACTTTCTCTGCGACCTGGATTTATGCAACAGGAAAACCCTATACTGCCCCGTTAACAAGTTATACTGTTAATGATTATTCGGGAAGAAGCCACACTTTCTTAACCATTAGCGAGAAAAATGGTGCACGTATGCCGGCTTACCACCGTTTGGATGCTTCGGTTACTTACGATCTGATTAAAATAGATAGCCGCAAAACCGGAAGTATTGGCTTTTCGTTGTTCAACATCTACAACAGATCTAACATCTGGTATAAACAGTACTCTGTAGTCAATAATCAGGTACTTACGTCTAACGTGAATTACCTTGGTTTTACCCCAAATATTACACTCAGTTTAAAATGGAAATAAAGATACATACCATACTTTTCGTTGCATTTGCAGCACTATTCATGTGCTCTTGCAAAAAAGGAGATTCATTGGATAGTGATTACACAAGACCGGTGGTGGAAGGCTATTTGGTGCCGGGAAAATCGGTTCTTGTAAAGGTTTATTATCAAAAATACCTTGATGATACTATCTCATTAGGCTTTCCTGTTACTGATTTGAAGCTTAAAATATCGGACGGCTCCAAGACTGTTGAACTGACAGAAGGGGCGGATGGCAACTACGCTTATGGAGACACCACTTTTGTTGTTGAAAATAAAACCTATTCCCTCAGTTTTGACTATAACAATAAAATCATCAGCTCGGAAACTACCGTTCCAAATAAACCTACGGGGTTTGTTACTTCCGATTCTCTTCAAAAAGTACCTGTGATGGATTTTGGAACAACTCCGGCCACTTTTGTTCCGATAACCCTAAGTTGGAACAATAATGTTGGAGGGCATTACATGATGCTGCTAAAAAATACAGAAACCAGCAGGACAAGCGTAAATCCAAGAAATAATGGAGCGTATAGGGACACTGAAGTGACCCTAGGACAGGTTTCCTCTTTTCAAACCCAGCAGATGACTTTTAATTATCTGGGTAATTATCAGGCAATTCTGTTTCATATCAACAAGGAATATAGTGATGCTTTGAATAACAATGGGGGTAGCTCATTAAACTTAACCAATCCTTATACAAACATTGTAAATGGGCTTGGCATTTTTACAGCTATGCAGGCTGATACTTTAAAAGTACGTGTATATCAGTAATATGATGGAAAAATCAAAATACCGACGTTTACTAAGTGCGCTGGCTCCTCTGCTGATTTGGTTGGTAGTGCTTACTCTGCCATTTCTGTCGAGGTTTGGAGGAGCACCGCCGGAGTTTAGAAACGACATGTTTAAGAACCTGTTCTTGTCTAATATCTTGCTCATTGTTATTTTCTATGTACACAGTTTTCTTATCTATCCGGTTAGAGAAAAAAGGTATGGCATGTATTTCTATGTTCTGCTGTTAATTGTGACACTGCTTTTATTTATGGTAGCAAATCACTTTTTACGCCCTGAAATGCCGAGGTTTCCTGACCACAGGATGCCTCGGCCAAAGCCTTTAATGAATATTTTACCTTTCACTTTTGTAATCGTAGTTAGCTTTTGTTATCGCCTTTATATGGATAAGATTATACGTGATAAACATATAAAGGAACTTGAAAATATTCATCTGAAAACAGAATTGGAATTTTTATCCTCTCAGATTAGTCCTCATTTTATGTTTAATGTGCTCAACACATTGGTTTATATGTCGAGGAAGAAGCCGGAGCTGATTGAGCCATCGTTAATCAGTTTGTCGCAATTAATGCGCTACATGCTGTATGACAGCGATGAAGGAAAGATAACGCTTACAGAGGAAGCGGAATACCTAAAGAACTATATCAACTTGCAGTTATTGAGGTTTGGAGACGACCTGCAGGTTAATCTTTACCTATCGGGGATATCTGATAACTATGCTATTGAGCCAATGCTTTTAATTCCGTTTGTAGAAAATGCTTTTAAACATGGAATAGGGATGCTCCCTGATCCGATAATAGATATTTCCATTAATGTGGAAGCAAATAAGCTGAGTATGGAGGTGATGAATGGAATTGCTCCTGTAAGAACATGGCCATCAACTTCAGATAAAAGAGATTCAGGGATTGGATTGGCTAATGTTCGTCGGCGTTTAGAGCTGCTTTATCCGCATACCCATACGTTGAAAATAGAAGAAACCCTCACTACTTACACTGCTAAACTTCAAATAAACCTATAGATGAACTGCATATTAATTGATGATGAAAGCCCGGCGCTTAAATTACTGGAGGATAATGCGAGGCAAATCCCGTATTTAAATATTGTAGCCGCTATCCGTACTCCAATGCAAGTATTTGACTTGATAAAAGAGAACCAAATTGACCTTATATTTCTTGACATTCAAATGCCCGGCATAAATGGTTTGGAGTTGTTGCGCTCACTAAAACAGCCACCAATGGTTATTATGGTAACAGCTTATCAGGAACATGCACTTGATGGATTTAACCTGGATGTGGTAGATTATCTTGTAAAGCCGGTGCCATTTTCTCGGTTTCTTAAGTCCGTTGAAAAAGCAAGGGAACTTTATCAAATGAGACAGGCCAAGCCTAAGCCGATTCAATCTGAAAATGACCATGTATTTGTAAATGCAAATTATTCACTTGTAAAAGTAAGAATGCAGGACATCACTTTTATTGAGGGACTTAAAGATTATGTGAGGATCAATATTCAAGATGGGAAACAGGTTATTACCAGAATGGGCCTCAAAGGGGTGGAAGAAAAGTTGAGCTCTGGCAGATTTATGCGCATTCATAAATCATATATCATTTCTCTGGAAATGATTGAATCCATTCAGAAGACACAGGTAGTTATCGCGGGTACTGAAATTCCAATTGGAGAAGGATACCGCTCTGCATTGCAGGCATATGTTAATGGGAAAAATCTATAAATTTTAATAAACTCTTATGAATATTTTGAAAAATGAGACCAATAAAGGTCCGGATCTATTGTTGGTATTTATGATAATTGCGCTTGTGACAATGTTATTTAGCTCCTGCGAAAAAGAAGAGGTAACTACCACAGGGCTCTCTTCACTCATTATTGTAAATGCATCACCCAATCTGGCAACTTACAATACCTATTTGGATGGAACAAAAGTTATAGAAGGAGCACTTCCTTTTGGTGGTATTATACCTTATTCTACACTGACTGCCGGAGACCATACCGTAAAGTTTACAACAGAAACAGACCCGACGGCACTTCTTACTAAAACTATAACAGTAGATGAAAACAAAGCCTATTCTTTTTTTATCATTAACAGAAAAGAGGATATGGATGGTTTGTTGGTTTCAGATAGCCCAGAGTCTTATTCAACAGAAAAGGCTTTTGTCCGCTTTATAAATCTATCTCCGGATGCTCCAGCCCTTAATTTATCTTTAAGTAATGGTACTCAAGATCTGATCAGTAATAAATCTTATAAAGAGGTTAGTAGTTTTATGGAGATTGATCCTGGAGCCTATTCTTTTTCTGCTAAAAATGAGGCTCAAAATGAGGTTAAGGCTTCGTTGGATAACGCAGTTTTAGTGGCGGGCTATTATTATACCATTATGTCAATAGGACTGGCGAAACCGAATGATGTAGAGCAATTATTTAAATTGCAAATATACACCCATAAGTAACGGGTGTTATTTGTCTCTTTTGCCTACCATATAAACTTTGCGGCCACATGATCCACAAGCGTATCTTTTAAGGTCGAGCCAAAATAAGAATGATTTAACTAAGGGACTTCTTTTAATTCTTGAATCAAGTTCGCCTTGCTTGCAGTATGGACATTTTTTGTAGACTTTGTTGGTATTTAACCAGGCAGTTTCCGTAGCCTCCATTTTCTTTAGGGGTAATTAAATTGTCGTTAAACTTAGGTGTTTGTATAAAATGTATTGAACTATTGTTAACAAATGTAATCAATAGGTTATTTTGATACAAGGAAAAGAAAGCTTATTAAGTCCTGAGTTATAATGCAGGACTCAGTTTTATCTGGACTTGGCATACTCAGATGGAGTCATGCCTGTATGTATTTTAAATTCCGAGAAAAATGCACTTCTTGAAGAAAAGCCCCCCTCATTCCCTAGGGCCTCAATTGTAAGGAGTTGCCAGGTAGAAGGATCCTGAAGTTTGTTTCTGACGTACCCAACTCTATAGTAATTTACAAAAGAGCTGAAGCTCTTTTTGTAGTGAAAGTTTAATATATGCGATAAGAGATGGGTAGGGATGGCAATGTCAGCCGCCATTTTCGAAAGAGTTAATCCATGTTGCTTAAAAGCTTGCTGATTTAGCATGTAGTCTTCAATCAGCTCAAAATGCGTTTGTGTTAATGCATCTTTTGGCGCTTTCGTCTTTTTTAAAATTTTATTGAGTGTTTCCGGTTTTATGTCCAGCAAATCGGCAATATACTGTGGGGGAATTCTGTTTATGTTATGATGGGTGGTAGAAAGGTAAAATTCATATTTCTCTTGTGCAGTTCCCACTCTTACCAAATTAGATCTTTGATGAGCAGACTTATAAAAGGACTCCACAATCTTTCTGATGATAATATTCATTTCAAATGAGGTCTCCAACCATTGCAATAGATTGCTTATTGGTAAACCGATCAGATGAGAATCCTCGACGGCGTAAATGCTTTCTCCGGATGGCCCTTCGCCATACATTCCTTTAATTGCCGAAACGGATTCGCCTTCGAGGCAGATATATGTAGTCAGTTTTTTTTCTTTAAGAGTCGTATAGCCAACAACCAGTCCTTTGATGATGAAGTACAGGTATTCACTTGTTTCCCCCTGTTTAAGCAGGTATTCGTTTTTCTTAACCTTTGCTTCAAATAAACACTCCCTGAAGTTATTTTCAAGGTGCTTTGGCAAGGGGTGATAAGAAGAAAGATGATTGATGACCAGATCCATTAATTCTGGGTCTGGCTTTACAAATGGCTGGTGTCTTAAACCTGTCCTTTTAGGCATTAAGATGCCATTGTTTTTGTAGTTCTGCTTACGGCAATCTTTTTTATTGTATTAATAATTGCAGTAGTGTCATAACCACATAGTGCCCATAACTCCGCCTGTTCTCCATGTTCTATAAATTCATCAGGAATACCTAAACGGATTACCTGAGCATTATATTGATGGTCGGCCATGAATTCAAGTATAGCACTGCCTACCCCACCTTGCAAACACCCGTCCTCTACAGTTACTATATATTTGTATCGTTTAAAAACATCATGAAGCATAGCCTTGTCTAAAGGCTTTGCGAATCGAAGGTCGTAATGAGCAGGGTGTATCCCTTCACTATTCAGTTCTTTGCATGCATCTACAGCAAAATTGCCAACATGACCAATCGTTAAGATGGCTACATCCTCGCCGTCGCAGATCTTTCTGCCTTTTCCTACTTCAAGGACTTTTAATGGGCGTTTCCAGTCAACGATAACACCGTTTCCTCTCGGGTAACGTATAGAGAAAGGGCCCATGTTTTCCTGCTGAGCCGTGTACATTAAGTTACGCAACTCTTCCTCGTTCATCGGGGCAGAAACGGTCATTTGTGGAATAGAGCGCATGTAGGCCAGATCGTAAGCACCATGGTGTGTTGCACCATCAGCGCCTGCTAAGCCGGCACGATCAAGACAAAAAACTACGTTTAAATTCTGTATTGCAACATCATGAATTACCTGATCGTAAGCTCTTTGCATAAAGCTAGAGTAAATATTACAAAAAGGAACCAGTCCCTGAGTTGCTAATCCAGCTGAAAAAGTAACAGCATGTTGTTCGGCAATACCAACATCAAATGCGCGGGTAGGCATTGCTTTCATCATGATGTTCATGGAAGATCCTGAAGGCATTGCAGGTGTAACACCTACAATCTTTTTATTGGCTTCTGCAAGTTCAACCAAAGTGTGACCAAAAACATCCTGATATTTTGGAGGTTGAGGTTTATCAGGGACAGATTTTTTAATCTCTCCTGTAATTTTATCAAAAAGACCCGGTGCATGCCACTTGGTTTGATCTTTCTCTGCCAATGCAAAACCTTTACCCTTTACGGTTACACAATGTAACAGTTTAGGACCCGGAATGTCTTTTAAATCTTTAATTACCTGAGTTAACCTTACTACATCATGGCCGTCTACCGGGCCAAAATATCTGAAATTCAGTGCTTCAAACAAATTGCTTTGCTTAAGTAAAGTACCTTTTATGCTTTTTTCAATTTTCTTAACAAACTTATGCGCATTAGGGCCAAGCTCAGAAAGCTTGATCAATACATTTGAAATGTCATCGCGGAAACGATTGTAAGATTTTGAAGTAGTGATATTTGTTAAATACTCTTTTAATGCCCCAACATTTGGGTCAATAGACATGCAGTTATCATTAAGGATCACCAGTAAGTTTGAGTTCTCAATCCCGGCATGATTTAATCCTTCAAAAGCCAATCCGGCAGTCATAGCACCATCCCCAATCACAGCAACATGCTGACGATCAGTTTCTCCTTTATAATGCGAAGCTACGGCCATGCCTAAAGCGGCAGAGATAGAGGTAGATGAGTGGCCAACACCAAAAGTATCATACTCGCTTTCACTGATTTTTGGAAAGCCGCTAATACCATTTAAAATTCTGTTGGTATGGAAAACGGACCTGCGTCCGGTAAGTATTTTATGTCCGTAAGCCTGATGGCCAACATCCCAAACTAATTTGTCATAAGGGGTGTTTAAAGCATAATGTAAGGCCACTGTAAGCTCAATAACACCAAGACTAGCACCAAAATGTCCACCATTTACACTAACTACATCTATAATATATTGTCGAAGTTCCTTGCAGATTTGCTCAAGGTCTTGTTCCTTATACTGCTTTAAATCAGTAGGGTAATTTATGTTAGGTAATAATGGACCGTTAATATCTTCCATGCAGGGGTTTTATCAATAGAAGTACAAAGTAAGGTATTTTGTTATCAAAGTAAGAAGGAAAATTGCTAATTTTACAAAAATATACTTCGATAAATGACTAGAGATACTTTAATTTTTGATTTGATTGACAGAGAATTGGACCGTCAAGAAAATGGACTTGAACTGATAGCTTCCGAAAATTTTGTGAGCAAGCAGGTAATGGAAGCCGCTGGTTCTTGTTTGACAAATAAATATGCTGAAGGCCTTCCGGGCAAAAGGTATTACGGTGGATGCCAGATAGTAGATGAGGTGGAAACCATTGCTATTGAGCGTGCTAAGAAGCTTTTTGGTGCGGAATGGGTTAACGTACAACCTCATTCTGGTGCTCAGGCGAATGCTGCGGTAATGCTTGCCGTAATTCAACCAGGAGATAAAATCTTAGGATTTGATCTTTCTCACGGTGGTCACTTAACTCATGGTTCTCCGGTTAATTTTTCAGGAAAATTGTATCATCCGTTATTTTACGGAGTTAAAAAAGAGGACGGTTTAATTGACTACGCTAAACTTGAAGAAATAGCTTTAGCTGAACGTCCTAAATTAATTATTGTTGGAGCATCTGCTTATTCAAGAGAATGGGATTATGCTTTTGTTCGTAGTGTAGCTGATAAAATTGGCGCATTGGTAATGGCTGATATTTCTCATCCTGCAGGTCTTATTGCGCGTGGATTGTTAACCAACCCACTTCCTCATTGTCATATTGTTACTACAACCACACATAAAACACTACGCGGGCCACGTGGAGGTATGATCATGATGGGTAAAGATTTTGAAAACCCATTTGGATTAAAAACACCTAAAGGTGAAATCAGAATGATGTCATCTGTTTTAGATATGGCGGTTTTCCCGGGTACTCAAGGCGGTCCTCTAGAACATATCATTGCTGCGAAAGCAATTGCTTTTGGAGAAGCATTAAGTGATGAGTATTTAACTTATATAAAACAAGTACAGGCAAACGCACAGGCTATGGCTAAAGCATTTGTAGCCAAAGGTTACGGAATTATTTCTGGTGGTACTGATAACCATTTGATGTTGATTGATTTACGTAATAAAAACATCACTGGAAAACTTGCTGAAAATGCGCTTGAAAAAGCTGACATTACCGTAAATAAAAATATGGTTCCTTTTGATGATAAATCACCATTTGTAACTTCAGGTATTCGTGTAGGAACTGCCGCAATTACAACCAGAGGATTTAAAGAGAAAGAAATGGAGGTGATTGTTGATCTGATTGACCAGGTAATTACCAATGCTGAAGACGAAGATAATCTTAAGCAGGTAAAACAAAAGGTAATTGAATTAGTAAGTAGGTTCCCTCTTTATAAATAATAAGGGAGCTATAAATTAAATGCTATCAAAGAGCCGGAATTCGTCTACCAGTGAAAATGAACGTCTTAAAGCACTGCATCAGTATAATATTTTAGATACTCCTTCTGAGGACCAGTTCGACAATATTACGAAACTTGCAACTTTAATATGTAATGTACCTATTGCGGTTATTATTCTGGTTGATGAGACCCGGCTCTTTTTGAAATCTTCTATCGGAATTGAGGATAGCGGTGTTCCGCGTGAAATTTCCTTTAGTGAAGAAACCATTAGAGGAAATGGAGTTTTAGAAATCCCGGATGCTTTAAGTGATAAAAAATTTAAGGACCATCCTATGGTTATCGGAAAACCAGGAGTTCGGTTTTACGCCGGTGCACCATTGTCGGATGAAAATGGCTTTAAAATAGGTGTTATAGCCGTATTTGATATAGTTGCCAGAAATTTAACTCAAGATCAAAAAGATGGTTTGGCGACTCTTGCCAATGAAACCATTACTCATATTACCTTAAGAAAGAAAAGTGAAGAGCTCGAGGCTAAAACTAAGCGTTTTGAGGAGCTGCTGAACCTTTCTACTGTTTCTCCTGAGATTCACTGTATTTTAGATTATTCAGGTAAAATTCTATTTATAAATGATGCTGTGACCGGTATACTTGGTTATACCGTTGAGGAATCTATTGGTTTAACGATCTGGAATTTTTGTAATAAAGAGGACATCGACCGATTAGTGACGACCATTGAAGATGGCCTGAGAAAAAAAATTAAGAGCTTTAATGTAGAATTCAGGGTGATTAGCAAGCAAGGTGAAGTGCGTTGGCTTAGCTGGAATATGGTAGCCAAAGGCGGTCGCTGGTATACATATGGCAGAGATATAACTGAAAACAAAAGAGTAGAGGGCGAATTGGTGAAGCTTTCTTTTGTAGCGAGTAAGGTTAATAATGCCGTAGTTATAAGTGATGCTAACAACCATGTAACCTGGGTAAATGATGCATTTGAAAAGATCACAGGCTATACCATTAGTGATTTAAAGGGAAAGCGCCTGGGTGATTTGATCGTAGGCCCAAAAACTGATTTGGAACTGCTGGAGAGGGCCAGGGTGCTGATTAAGCAGAACAGATCTTTTACAGTTGACCTTCTTGCGTATAGAAAAGATAAGCAACCAATTTGGCTGTCTATTTATAATACCGTGGTGCTTAATGATCATGGAAAGGTTGACATGGAAGTGGAGATCATTATTGATATTACTGAGAAGAAGAAAGCTGAAGAAGAATTACAGGTTCTTTCTTTAGTTGCTAGTAAAACCAATACAGGTGTTAATATTTCGGATGCTGATGGTAAAACAACCTGGATTAATCAATCGCTTAAAAAATTAACAGGTTATTCACTTGAAGAGCTAAAGGGACAGGAGTTAGGTGATATTCTTTCGAAAGATGAAGCTCAGAAAGACCTTATCTTAAGTTCAAGAGCCAAAGCAAGACAAAGTGAATCTTATGCCATAGAAGTTCAGGCGAAAACGAAAGCAAATGAATCTATCTGGCTAGCAGTTTCTAATACACCAATTATAAATGATAAGGGGGAAGTTGAACGTCAAATTGATCTTATATCAGATATAACTCAACGTAAGCAGGTAGAGCAGGATCTTTTGGAATCCAAAGAGCAGGCGTTGCAATTAAGTGAGGCTAAAGAAATGTTCCTTTCTGTAATGAGTCATGAGATCAGAACGCCGCTGAATGCGGTAATAGGTATGACACATCTTCTTATTGATAATGACCCTAAAGATTCTCAGTTAGAAGATCTCAATATTCTCAAATTCTCTGCCGAGAACCTTTTGAATATCATTAATGACATTCTTGATTTTACTAAGATAGAGACCGGTAATTTAGAATTAGAATCTATACCATTAAACATAAAAGGTCTTGCCGGTGATATTGTTAATTCATTACAAGTTAATGCTAGCCAAAAGGGAGATAAATTGAAGCTGTACTACGATGATAGGATTCCGCTAAATCTTCTTGGAGATAAAACCAGATTGTATCAGATTTTAATGAACTTAATCGGAAATGCGATAAAGTTTACTAATTATGGAAAAATAGACCTAAAAATAGATTTGGTTAGTGAAACTAAGGAGGAAGCCACAGTACACTTTTCAGTAAAGGATAATGGGATTGGTATTCCGGAAGATAAACAATCATACATCTTTGAGACATTTACCCAAGCTAAAACTGACATATCAAGAAAATACGGAGGCACAGGCCTTGGGTTGGCTATTACAAAAAAGTTATTGAAGTTGTATGATTCAAATATTGGTGTGAATAGCAAAGAGGGAAGAGGAACGGAATTCTTTTTTGACATTAGCTTTAATAAAGCAACGCAAAATACTACTGTTTCCAATTCTAATGAGCCACCGACTTCATTTGTTGGTAAGAAGATATTAGTGGTTGATGACAATGAAATTAATATTCTAATAGCCAGTAGGATACTAAGTAAATGGGGCTTTGATCTGGATTTTGCCAGAAATGGTAAGGAGGCAATTGAGAAAGTGATGAGTAAAACTTTCGATCTTATTTTTATGGATATTCAAATGCCGGGTATAGATGGTTTTGAAACCACAAGTATTATTAGGGAATTAAATGATGAGTATTTTAAGTCGGTCCCAATAATTGCACTTACCGCATCTACACTTCAGGATGAAAATAATAAGTTCAAAGCTTGTGGTATGAATGGGCATATACTGAAGCCATTTAAGCCAGAGGAAATAAAGAATATTATCTCGATAAACTTCTCAAAATAAATAAACTTTACTGGGATTTCTTATAAAAGATAAAGGGCCGATACTCCATTAGCATGGAATTATCGACCCTTAAATTAACGCTCTCACAACAAAGGAACGAATTATTTTTTAATTGCCAAAATATATTGTTGAAATTGTATAGAAAAGTAAAGGGCCGATATTTCTATATAGAATATCGACCCTTACCATCTAAATTAACGCTCTCATCAATATAAACGAACTTATGTTGAAATTGTTATAATGGGTGTATGTTTTTTAAATATTGCTCATAACCAAATCCTTTATTTTTAAGAGGGCTGTTGTCTTGGAGCATAAAATTATATCTAATTGGATCAATAAAGCCAGGGTCAATATTTAACAAGTTAAAATTGCCTTCATAGGTTTTTAGCATAGTTTTAATTGCATTATTTCTCACATCAACTTCAATAGTTGTATTGGCTTTTTTTTCAATCAGAAACTCCTCGGCTAAATTTCCCCAGATGATGTTATTAGCGATTGCAACATTTAAATTTGCCGCAGGTCGGCCATTATCTGAATCACTAAAATAAACGGAAGGTGTTTTACGGGCTAATTTTGCAGTATAGCCTGCAAATGTATTTTGTTTAAGGTCATATCTTCCTCCTGCAGCACCGTATAAAAGGTATTGACCGGCGTTGTAAAATAGGTTATTAAAAGCATTCAGCTGCGTGTTGTAGCCGACAAAACCGGCGATTGTCATGTTCTTTACAATACTATTGGCAAGGGATAGTTTGGGTGCATTGGTTGTCGAAAGTGAATCTACAGTAATTCCAATTACTGCATTTTTGATTATTGTATGGTTAAGCGTTGATCCTGAACTACTGCTGTAAAAATGTACTCCATTCCATTGCCCCGGCTCTTCTGAATAGAAATTTTCAGTTCTATCACCTGAAAATAGAATAGGGTTTATGGAAGTTCCATTTGCCACTAGCTTTCCTTTAATATTCATAGCCGAACCTCCATGAAAAAGCACTTTAGTGCCTGGAAGTATATTAAGCGTCGCTTGTGGCACAACAGTTACGGATTTATAAATAATATAAGGTAGAGAGCTGGTCCAGGTGGTATTTGAACTGATTGTTTGGTTGTTTATAAAAATCGCATTTTGCCCATAAGCTATAAGTGCAATGGATTGCTTGTTGCCGTTGGTGTTAAACAAAATGGAGTCTTGTGCAATGAATGGCTCGGTCTGATTATTTCCATCAATGGTAACTTTTACATATATGCTGATAGAATCTTTGCCATCAATTTGGATGTTTGTTTTTTGATTAACAGATTGTCCGTTTATAATGAGGCTAAAATAAGAACTTACACCACCACTTAGCTTGATGTTACTAATGTTGACCGCTTTTAAATTAGAATTGTAAACCTTAATTCGTTTATTGGTAGATCCGGAAGAGGTAAATACAGTATCAAAAAGGAGCGTGTCTGTAGAAAAGGAAAGCTTTGCACTGCTATCCGTAGTTATTCCTTGAGATTTACGGCAAGCCATAAACACTAATAAAAGAAATCCTAGATGCAGATAAGATAAACGCATTTAACAAACTTAGATAAATTTATTCTGCAAAGGCAGCAGCAACAATACTTAATTTTTTTATGCCACATTTGTGTAATTCTATTGCACAGGCCTCTATGGTGGCTCCGGTTGTTATGACATCATCAACCAGTAAAATATGCTTATCAATTAAATTTCCTTTGTTTTTAACTGAGAAAACGGTTTTCATATTTTCAAAGCGCATGTACCTGCCTTTTTTAGTCTGAGTATCGGTTGTAATGGTTCTAATCAGTAAGCCCGAATTCACTTCAATGTTGAGTGTTACAGATATGCCATTGGCAATGAGTTCGCTTTGATTGTAGCCTCTACTGCTTTTCTTTTTCTTGTGTAATGGAACAGGAATAATCAGGTCAATGTCGTTGTAAGCAGAAGCGGTTTTTAATCGATCTCCAATCATAACGCCAAGCTTGATGCCTAGACCCTGTTGATTCTTATATTTTAAATTGTGAATGATGTTTTGCACCTTTCCACCTTTTTTAAAGTACAACAAGGCCATGGCTGCATTAAATGGTATCCTTCCCCAAAATTGTTTGGCAACTTTATTGTCTGGATGTAAGTGATGATCAGTGTATGGTATGGTGAATAAACATTTGCTGCACAGATAAGATTCTCCGTGGTAAATGTCGATACCGCATCCACAACATAAATTTGGAAATAGGAGGCCAATCAGATCCTGAAAGGCTTTGTTAACGAAGTTCATCCGCTAATCTATTCCTTTTTTACTTATAAGTGGTTGGGGATTGGGGGTATTTAGTAGGTATGGGGGGAGTATTTAGTAAATAGTATTTAGTACTTAGACATGGGTTGTAAGTACTTCAAGTCTATATGCTATTAGGCAAAAATCTAACTACTAAGTGCTATCTACTAAAAGACTCCCTGCTAAAATCTACCTACTAAGTGCTATCTACTAAAAGGCTCCCTGCTAAAAATCTAACTACTAAGTGCTATCTACTAAAAGACTCCCTGCTAAAAATCTACCTACTAAGTACTATCTACTAAAAGACTCCCTGCTAAAATCTACCTACTAAGTACTATCTACTAAAAGACTCCCTGCTAAAATCTACCTATTAAGTACTATCTGCTAAAAGACTCTCTGCTAAAAATCTACTACTAAGTGCTATCTACTAAAAGACTCCCTGCTAAAAATCTACCTACTAAGTGCTATCTACTAAAAGGCTCCCTGCTAAAAATCTACCTACTAAGTGCTATCTACTAAAAGACTCCCTGCTAAAAATCTACTACTAAGTACTATCTACTAAAAGACTCCCTACTAAAATCTACCTACTAAGTACTAGATACTAAATACTATATGCTAATTCTGTTCTTTAACGGCAAGCTGCCCGCATGCTGCATCAATATCCTTACCGCGGCTACGTCTGATGTTTGTAGTAATGCCCTGGCTTTTCAAATAGTTAGAGAAGGCATCGATTTTATCTCCTTCGGCGTTTAGGAAATCAGCAAATTGGATTGGATTATATTCTATAAGGTTCACTTTGCATGGAACATGTTTGCAGAATTTTGCAAGCTCCATTGCATCCTCGATTTCATCATTAAAATGATTAAAGACAATGTACTCGTAGGTTACCGGATTTTTTGTTTTGGAATAATAATATTTCAATGATTCTTCAAGCGCTTTTAACGTATTGTGCTCATTGATGGGCATAATTTCATTGCGTTTTTTGTCATTTGCAGCATGTAAAGACAAAGCAAGGTTAAACTTAACTCCATCATCACCCAGTTTTTTTATCATTTTAGAGATACCTGCAGTAGAAACGGTAATTCGTTTGTAAGACATATTTAAACCATCAGGAGCAGTAATACGTTCTATTGATTTTAATACGTTGGCATAATTAAGAAGAGGCTCCCCCATTCCCATGTATACAATATTTGTTAAGGGAGCGTTGTAGTTTTGTTTTGCTTGCTGGTCAATTAATACTACCTGATCATAAATTTCGTCGGCATTGAGGTTTCGCTTACGATCCATATAGCCGGTTGCGCAAAATTTACAAGTTAAGCTGCAGCCAACTTGTGAACTTACACATGCAGTCATACGATCGTCCATTGGAATCAAAACACCCTCTACAATGTTACCATCATACAACTTAAATGTATTTTTGATGGTATGGTCATTACTAAATTGTGAGTTGTTAACCTCCACTACATTGATTGCGTAATTTTCATTAAGCTTAATTCTTAGCTCTTTAGAAAGGTTACTCATTTCATCAAATGTTCGTGCTGACTTTTCCCAAAGCCATTGGTAAACCTGTTTGGCTCTGTAAGAAGGTTCTTTCATGGCTGTGAAGTGCTGTTGCAGCTGTGCCAGATCTAATGAACGTATGTCAGTTTTCTTTGTAGTAAGCATTTGAGGGCAAAGCTACCTAAAAATATTCTTTTCACGGAATGTCGATACGGTAATGACAAATTTACTAGATAAATGTACGTCATTCTGACGCAGACCAGGGTGACGACACGAATAGCGAATTATCGTTTTGGACTTCTGGTTTTTGCCGCTGGTGCGCCAGATCGGCCTTTTGTTGGTCTTACGGGTCTTTTGCTTGGTCCATTGCTTTTGTTCCAATCGGTACTTGAAGAAGTGGATTTGAAACTTCCTGGAGATTTTGGTCCTGATTTGCCTTTGCCACCTGCAGGGCGATCTGCTCTGCTTACTGAACCTGAAGCTTTAGCATAAGGTTTTTTAGGTCCGCCGGGTCTACCTGAAGATCTTTTTGGTGTTACATTTTCAGACAAGTCCTCTTCAACTCTTGCTTTAGGTTTTTTATTTACTCTTTTAGGGGCAGAAGCATTTTCTAATGAACTAGATTTTGCAACCATGTTGAATATTTCCGTCTGTTCTTCAGGAGTAAGTTCACGCCATTCGCCGATAGGAATGCCTTTGATGCTAATGTTCATGATTCTAACACGTTCCAGTTTTGTTACTTCAAAACCGAAGTGTTCACACATACGTCTGATTTGGCGGTTTAGGCCTTGAATTAATATGATTTTAAATACAAAAGTACTTTCCTGGATTACCTTGCATTTTTTGGTCATTACACCTAGTACAGGCACACCTTTGGCCATGCCAGTTAAAAAGGATTCGGTAAGCGGTTTGTTTACAGTAACTATATATTCTTTTTCGTGATTATTACCTGCTCTAAGTATTTTGTTTACCAGGTCGCCATTATTAGTAAGGAAAATTAAACCTTGTGAGTCTTTATCCAAACGTCCTATTGGGAATACCCTTTCACTATGATTAACATGATCAACGATATTACTTTTTATGCCAGCCTCAGTTGTACTGGTAATCCCAACCGGTTTGTTGTAGGCAATAAGAACAGAGTTTTCAACCTCTTTAGGTTCAATAGTTTGTCCATTTACGGTAACAATGTCACCAAAGATAACTTTGTCGCCAACTTTAGCTCGCTTACCGTTGATAAATACGTTGCCCTGCTCAATATATCTGTCGGCTGCTCTACGTGAACATAAACCGCTTTCACTAATGTATTTATTTAATCGGATGCTAGAATCAGACATGGATATTGTAGTTATAAATTGATTTCTTTTTTACAAAGAAAATCAATTTATAACCAATATGCTATCAAAATATTTTTAAGTGCCTCATTTTACAATGAAAGCATAGTCATTCTGATCACAAAATGACCCCATTTTAAAATGAAAAAAAACATTTTAAAAATCCATTTCATCAGCACTGGGGCCAAAGCTGCCAGGAATTGGGATGTCAAGAAGTCTCAGATATACCCCTAATTGAGCTCTATGGTGAATAATTTGATTAATGCTCATACGGATTACATCAGCTTTAGGTTCAACACTATAGATTTGCTGACCATTGCGTAGTGTCCAATCTTTATCTAACAGGTGTTCGTTTTCCTCTTTTAATTCAGATCTGCCATCGGCTAGTGATTTTTCGAAGTAAGCCAATAATTCTTCAGTAGTATTTACATCAACGGGCTTATAAGGGTTTTCTGCAAAATCAAGTCCATCCGTTTTGATTGCCATTGTAACCCAGCCTGGCAATTCAGCAATGTGAGTGGCCAATTGTTTAGCGGTCATGCTTTTTTTATGTGGCTGCCATGAGAATTTATCAGTTGGCACCCTTTGCAACATTTTACGTGTGGTTAAAGCCTCTTGCTCTAGTTCCTTTAAATACATTTTAATTCTGCTCATAACTTTGTTTTTGTTTTATAGAACAAAGTAAACGAGGGCGACTGACAACCCTATGGCAGTCTGTTTTTAGAATAAAATATTATTTTAATAACTTACCGGAAGCAGCTTCATATAGTCACTTAATTGCATATGTCCGGTTTTCCTGAATGGGATCTCTAAACTTCTTACCTCTTCAATACGTGATACCCTAAAATCGCGATATTCAGTTCTAAGGTGGCACCAAGCTATTAAATGCCAGTTAAAAGCATAAAATAATAGTCCAATCGGCTCAACCTCCCGTTTGCTTGTTTCTGCATTGTTATTTGTGTATGCAATTTCTATGATGCATTGTGATGAAATTGCATTTTGTAAGGCGGATAGATATTCAAACTCATTTTTTATTGAATCTGGAAGTCGCAATATCATATTTTTACCTAAAAATTCCAGTTTTTCTTTTTGCGAACTGCGCAGTACAGCTTTGATTTTGTTTAAGGCAGTTGTATAATGTTTAAGAATAGATTGATCAGTAAATCCTGATACCAGGCGCTCCATAATTAATAGGGCGTTTGCTTCGTCAGAATTAAAGGAAACAGGCGGTAGAAAGTACCCCTGTACAATAAAATACCCTTTTGGTTGCTCAAAACTAATTGGAATCCCTTGTTCGGTGAGCGCTTTAATATCACGATAAACAGTGCGGATGCTAATTTCAAATTGATCAGCAATTTTGTCTGCCGAAACATATTTTTTTGTTTGAAGTAGAATTAGTATTCCGAAAAGTCTGTCTATGCGGTTCATATATAAGGTTTTGATGTGGTAGCAAACTTATATAAAATAGTTTTTAGCCAGCACTAATTTATAGATTTATGCGCTTATTATCCGTTCTTTGCATTTATGGTTTCTTATATATCTGCGTCTTATGTATTTCCGGTTGCCGGGCCTCCAATTAAAAACGGCGTTATCGGTGTTGAAATTGATGGCACTATAGCTCATATTTTTACGCCTGATGAAGCCATAAATGAGGGAATAAAAGACATAGCTCAGTACGAGGGATTACTGGTTCCGGGATTTGTAAATACCCATTGCCATCTTGAATTGTCGCATTTAAAAGGACAGATAGAGACACGTACAGGGCTATTGGGTTTTGTGCAAGCTATCATGAAACTGAGAACTTCTGATGAGGATGCGATTGACCTGGCTATGCTGAGGGCAGACAGGGAGATGTTTGAAAATGGAATAGTTGCTGTTGGTGATATTTCGAATCAGGTAATTTCCAGAGGGACTAAACTTGGCAGCCCAATTTACTACCATACTTTTTTGGAGGTAATGGGCTTTAATCCTTTATCAGCTCAGGAATCTATTAAACGGGCACTTGAATTTAAAGAGAAGTTTAATCCGCTTAAAGTTTCTATTGTCCCTCACGCCCCATATTCAGTTTCTGCTTCGTTATTTAAAGAGCTGTGTGTTAATGGTGAAACGAATGATGAAGTGCTAACTATTCATAATCAGGAAACGGAAGATGAGAATCTCTTTTTTGAAAGGAAAGAAGGAGGCTTTTTAAATTTGTATAATTTTTTAGGCCTTGATATTGAATTTTATAAGCCTTCTGGTAAAACATCTTTACAAACCTATTTGCCCATGCTTTCTGATAAGCTGAAAACGCTATTGGTACATAATACATTTACTTCAAGTGCTGATGTGGAATTTGCAGAAGCTTATAATCCTAATTTATATTGGTGCCTTTGTCCAAACGCAAATTTGTATATAGAAAACAGGCTCCCGGATGTTGAGATGTTAAGAAATTTAGGAGCTAAAATCACGCTTGGTACGGATAGTTTAGCGAGCAATAATAGGCTAAGTATATTTGCAGAAATGCAGACCTTACAAATCAATTTTGGTATTGACTTTGATGAGCTTTTAAAATGGGCGACAATTAATGGTGCGGAGTTTCTAGGTGTTCAAGAACGCTACGGTAGTTTGGAAGTAGGAAAAAGACCGGGTATAAACCTTATAGATTTTGAAGAAATAAGTGGGATAATAATGCTGGGGTCGAGAGTAGAAAGATTGTTTTAAGTTTTATTTAGATAAATACCTTTTCTTTGTATTTGATGAAGAATAGAATTGCAGCTCTTTTTGGTATTCAGTATCCAATTATCCAGGCCGGAATGGTGTGGTGTAGCGGATGGAGATTGGCTTCTGCAGTTTCTAATGCGGGTGGTTTAGGCATTATTGGCGCCGGATCTATGTATCCGGAGGTTTTGCTGGAACATATTCAAAAATGTAAAAAAGCAACTTCAAAGCCTTTTGCTGTTAATGTTCCACTGCTTTATCCAAATGTGCAGCACGTAATGGATATCATAGTAGCAGAAGGTGTGAAAATCGTATTTACATCGGCAGGAAATCCAGCTACCTGGACAGGTTTTTTGAAGGAGAAGGGCATTACGGTAGTTCATGTTATTGCCAACACAAAATTTGCATTAAAGGCAGAAGCCTCTGGTGTGGATGCAATAGTAGCGGAGGGCTTTGAGGCCGGAGGACATAATGGGAGAGAAGAAACTACTACAATGTGTTTGATGCCGATGGTTAAGGCTGCGGTTGAAATTCCGGTAATTGCTGCTGGTGGTATTGGAAGTGGTTCTGCAATGCTTGCTGCTTTTGCTCTCGGAGCTGAGGGGGTTCAGGTAGGATCGGCTTTCGCTGTTGCAGAAGAGTCGTCTGCTCATCTCAACTTTAAGCATAAGATTGTGAACTCGGTTGAGGGGGATACTAAGCTGACAATGAAAAAGCTGGTTCCGGTTCGACTGCTAAAGAACGAATTTGCCGATGCAGTAGCTAAAGCTGAATCTGAGGGTGCAGATGCAGAAGTATTAAAACATCTTTTAGGTAGGGCACGTGCTAAGTTGGGGATGTTTGAAGGGGATATGCATGAAGGTGAATTAGAGATTGGTCAGGTTTCGGCTATGTTAAATGATATTAAGCCGGCGGGTGATATCCTGCATCAAATTTGGCAGGAATTTTTAATAGAAAAAAATAGATTAAACACATTGGAATTTAGTGAATAACCGTTAAGGTTTTGAAAAACTAATAACATTTAGAAAAGTACACATGGGGACAAAACATATAGACATTAGAATAACAGGGAAGGTGCAAGGGGTATCTTTCAGAGCTACCACAAAGGCGGTTGCAGATCAGATGGGGATTAGAGGGATGATAAGGAATGAAAAAGATGGCACCTTGTATATGGAAGCGGAGGGTGACGATATCTTATTGGAGGTTTTTGTGGAATGGTGTAACGAAGGACCGGATAGAGCTAAAATCGAGAACGTTGAGATTACTTCAGGAGAGTTGAAAAACTATCAGAACTTTGAAATCATTAAGAAATAGATGTCGGTATTAAAGAAGTTTCTGGGACAAACGGCAGTTTATGGTATAAGCACTGTATTTTCCCGGCTGTTTAATTTTATACTCACCCCTCTTTTTACCCGTGCATACCCCACTGCTACTTTTGGGATTTTTACCAAAATGTATGCTTATGCTTCGTTAATTAATGCTGTACTCGCCTTTGGTATGGAAAGTACCTATTTCCGGTATTTGAATAAGCATGACGACAAAAAACAGGAAGTTTATAATAATTCATTCCTCTGTATCGCTTTCATTTCTTCTCTTTTTCTCATTACAGGATTAGTGTTTTCGAATTCAATAGCTGCGTATCTAGCTAGTGACGTAACACAGCTTGCTGATTATAGAAGCTATGTGCAGTTCTTTATATGGATATTATTTGTTGACGCCATTTGTGTAATACCCTTTGCTAAATTAAGAGCAGAAGATAGAGCATTTAAATATAGTGTCGTTAAGTTTTTGAATATTGGCTGCTTTGTTGGACTTAACTTAGTGTTTATCTTTTTGATACCGATAATTTTAAAACACGATGGGCCAATGTGTGAGTGGTTTGCTTCTTGGTATCGTGAAAAATGGGTTGGTTATGTTTTTATTTCTAACCTTATTGCCAGTTTAGCTACTTTTCTAATGCTGCTTCCAGAGTTCTTGAAGCTGCAGTTTAAATTTGATAAGGAATTGTTTACAAAGATGTTTTCTTATTCGTGGCCAATCTTAGTGGCTAACCTTTCATTTATCGTAAACGAGAACCTGGATAAAATTGTACTGAGTGAGTTGTTGCCAAAGTCAATAGCAGATAATCAAGTAGGGATATATGGCGCGGTTTGTAAGATCGCCATATTTATGAGTATTTTTATTACCGCATTCAGACTCGGTGCTGAGCCCTTCTTTTTTAGCTATGCGAAAAATGCAAATGCCAAAAAAACTTATGCAATTATTTTGCACTATTTTGTTGTTGCGTTGGCACTGTTATTTGTTGCGTTGGTTGCAAACATCGAAATACTAAAATATTTCATCAGCAGAGATGCCAGGCATGTTGCTGATTATTGGGTTGGATTACCTGCCGTGCCTTATTTATTGTTCGGCTACGTTTGTTTGGGAATATATATGAATCTTTCTATTTGGTATCGTTTATCTGATCAAACCCGTTTTGGTTTATACATTTCTATAGTTGGAGCCGTTATTACTATAGTTTTGAACTTTGTGCTAATACCTAAATACAGTTATATGGGCTCTGCATGGGTATCTATGCTGGCTTATTTTGTAATGATGGTTATATCTTATGTTTTAGGACAAAAATATTATCCTATTCCTTATGATCTGAAAAGGATTTTGGCATATTTGCTTATATCAGTGATTCTTGTGATACTTTCCTTTTGGGTATTTAACAGGAATATTTATATTGGGAATGCACTATTGCTGGCCTTCCTAGCAGGAGTTGTCTATTTTGAAAAGGATCAGTTGAAATCTATATTACTTAAAAAATGAACATAAACATCATAAACAATTCCGGACACCCATTGCCTCAATATGAAACTGAACATGCTGCTGGTATGGATCTTCGCGCTTTTATAGAAACTGAAATTACGATTAAACCTTTACAGCGTGTTTTGGTTCCGACAGGCTTACACATAGAACTCCCTATTGGTTATGAAGCTCAGATTCGTCCACGTAGTGGATTGGCTTATAAGCATGGGATAAGTATTGTGAATTCACCAGGCACTATTGATGCAGATTATCGCGGAGAATTGAAAGTTTTATTGGTTAATTTATCTGATACTGATTTTGTAGTTGCCAATGGCGATAGGATTGCTCAAATGGTTATTGCAAAACATGAAACAATAAGCTGGAAACCGGTAGGTGAGTTGAGTGACACAACACGTGGTGCCGGTGGTTATGGACATACGGGTAAATAGTATATTATGAAAGGGGAGTGGTTTTTTATGTTATTGCTTTCTGGCAGCACCTCTGTGTTTGCCCAGGAACCTGTGGTTTCTGCATTGGATAGCATGGCTGTGAAAACACTTTTTTTTGCAGGATTAAAGGAAAAGCTGAATGAAAATTATCCGAAAGCTAGTGAGAGTTTTGATAAGCTATTAAAGATAGATCCTAATAATTCAGCTGCTTATTTTGAAGTTGCTACGCTGAATTTCAGACAGAATAAATTGATGGAATCTGAAATGGCCATAAAAAAGGCGACTTCGTTGAGCCCTCAGAATTTGTGGTACTGGAAGTTATTAGCTGAATTGTATAAGCGAAAAGGAGATATGGATAATTTGGTGTTAGTTTTTGATAAACTAATCGCACTTTCTCCTGATGAGGATTCTTATTATTTCGATAGATCTAATGCTTTGCTTTTAGCCGGAAGAGAAGATGATGCGTTAAAAGGATATGATGTACTGGAAAAGAAATTTGGGACATCTGATGCTTTAACAGAAGCAAGGCAGCGGATCAATATGGAAAAAGGCGATGGCTTAGATAAGGGGGCTGTTGAGAAGATTCTTGCAGAGGACGTGAAGGACCTGAAGAGTTTATTATATGCCAGTGGTGTACTCATACAAAAGAATCAGAATGTAGAAGCTTTGGCGGTGCTTAAAAAAGCGAAGGAGCTCGAACCTGATAATTTTGAAGTTGATCTGGCTATGGCAGATGTGTTTGGAGCTTTGAAGAATAATATTGAGGCACAGATATCACTGAAAAAGGCTTTTGGGAATTCTATGATGCCAGTAGACCAAAAAGTTAAAATTGTAATGATGCTTTTTGGAGGTAAGAAGAACCAGTTGCGGATAAATGATGCCATTGAGCTTGTTGCGATAGCCTCAAAGGTTCATCCTGATGATCCAAAGATTCTTGCGTTATACGGTGATGCACTTTATCAGCAAGGAAATTTACAAGGCGCATTGGTTCAGTTTCAATCGGCATTAAAGATCACAGATCAGTTATATGCAGTATGGGAACAGGTTTTGAACATTCAGACTTCGCTAGGTTTAAATAAGGATGCCATTAAAACAGCAGATGTTGCTTTGTCTGTTTACCCTAACCAAGCTATTTTGTATTATTATATGGCACTGGCCCTTCAAAATGATAACCAAAATGCAGCCGCATTAACAAATATTAAAATGGCACTCCAGCTTGATGGAGAAAATCCGTTGTATGTAGAGTATTATGGCGATGTTTTGTTCCTGAAAGGTGATGAAGATTTGGCATTAGTGCAGTGGAAAAAGGCTAAAATAGCAGGGAGTGATTCGGAGAAGTTAAATAAGAAGATTAATGAGAAAAAATATATTCAATAGCTTGTTATTTCTTGCTTTTGTTTCAGTAACAATGGCTTGCAAGACTAAGAAACTTATTGTTAAACCACCAAAGACAGTGGTAGAAACACCGGTGGATAGTAAGAGATCGGAGCATATTAAAGAGCTTAGAGCTAAGGATATTTCATTCAATACATTGGCGCTAAAAGCCAAGGCTAGTCTTGATATTAATGGGAATACGAATAATGTTAACATGAATATCAGGATAGAGAGAAACAAAAAGATCTGGGTAAGTATAACAGCACTTGGCATTGAAGTGGCAAGAGCATTAATTACACCTGATAGTATTAAGGTTAGAAACAACTTGCAGGGTGTTTATTTAAAGAAACCTTTTAACTATGTTCACACCTATACCAATAAACAAGTTAATTTTGAGTTGTTACAAGCGATATTTTCAGGGAATACTGTTAAAGAGTTCTTTAGGGATGAAACCTTAATAGCTCAGGAAAATGGTGTTTGGACGCTAAGTGGAGTTAATGAAGGCTTAGCTTATCGGGTAATTTTTAATACCTTGCTAAAGGTTAATGAGAACAATCTTAATGATATTGCATCCGGCAGATCTTTGAGGGTTGCTTATGGAGAATATCAAAATATTAATGGTTACCTATTTCCAACTAACCTGAAAATTAACTCGATGGCAGGAGATAAGAGAATCAATATCAATATGGAGTTTTCGAAAATTGAAAGCAATGTTCCACTTGATTTTCCGTTTAATGTTCCAAATAAGTACGAGGTAATAAACTGATTTTTTATACTTTTGATGCAATGAAGCTAAACAAATTACTTTTACTCCTCTTGTTTGTACTATCTGCCTCTGTTGTTTTTGGACAAAGTAGTGCAGAGTTGAAAAGAAAAAAAGAAGCAATACAACGCGAAATTGATTTGTTGCAGAAAAATGCGAATAAAGCTGCAAATAACAAAAAACTTACTTTAAGTCAAATCAATGCACTAAATGCTAAGATAGGCCTAATGCAAAGCAAGATTTCTGTAATCAATTCGGAGATGAAGAATCTTGATAATCAGATTCATGAGAACACCAATGTCGTTCATAATTTAAAAGGGCAATTAGGACAGCTTAAAAAGGAATATGCAAGCATGATCAGGTTTGCCCAGCGTAACCGGAATTCTTATGATAAGATGATGTTTGTTTTTGCAGCAAGTGACTTTAACCAAGCATATAAGCGGATTAAGTACCTGCAACAATTTGGTCAGTATCGTAAAAAGCAGGCTGATTACATTCAGGGTAAACAGAAAGACCTTAACTACAAGATTGTAATTTTAGATAAGAACCTTAAGGAGAAGAGCAGCCTTTTGCATGAACAAGAGCAGGAGAAGAATAAACTTGGAAAGAATAAGAACGAGCAATCTCAAGTGCTGAATAAGTTTAGTAAAGAAGAAAAGCAGTATAGACAAGACATTGCAACGCGAAAAAAAATATCAGCTCAGCTTGACAGAAATATTCGTGCAGCTATTGCACGGGAGATTGAAAAGGCCAGAAGAGAAGCAGAAGAAGAACGTTTAGCGGCCGAAAGAGCCGCCGCTGCACGAGCGAAAGCTGAAAATAAGCCGGCTCCTGTTGCAGCTGCTCCAAAGGCTAAAACAAGTGGAGGGTACCTGACTGCAACTCCAGAGGCTGCAAGATTATCATCCCAATTTGAAAGTAATAGAGGTTCCTTGCCATGGCCTGTTGCTACCGGTTCAATTACCGAGCGATTTGGTAGACATATGGAAGGGCAGGCTTCCTATACAAACGACGGAGTAAATATTGAAACTGCTGAAGGAGCTTCTGTACGTGCGGTGTTTAATGGTAAGGTGACTACTGTAATGGAGCAATTCGGCAGATATTTCGTGTTAATTAAGCATGGAGAATATTTTACAGTTTACCAGAACTTAAAGTCTGTTAGTGTATCTAAAGATCAGGAAGTGTCTACAAAACAAACGATAGGTACCGTCGGCACTACAGAGGGTACTCCACAGTTGCAATTCCAGATCAGACGAGGGATGGCAGCACAGAATCCGGAAGCATGGATAGCAAAATAGGATATTGTGGATTATAAATGTTTATATTTGTATTAATTAATTATAAATCAGTAAGAAAATGTATAGAGGGACGTTAATTGAATTCCTGAACATGGGTGGAGGCGAGATAATGCTTATCCTGGCGGTGGTACTTTTGTTATTTGGCGGTAAAAAGTTACCCGAATTGGCAAGAGGTTTAGGGAAAGGAATAAGAGATTTTAAAGATGCCTCTGAGGGGGTCAAAAGAGAAATCCATCGTAACATAAATTCCGTAGGTATTGTTGATGATATCGAATCGGTTATTAATGACACCAATACTAATCGTCATCACCCTTCTGATACTGCCCCCGAGCCTGAGGCTCAGGCTGTAGAGGAAACTAAGCAGCCTTTTGATTTTGAAAAGCATGATCTTGTTGCTGCAACTGACAATACAGAGAACACTAAAATAGAAACAGATAAAACTAAACTTTAACTAAAATATCATGTTAAACACAACGATATCAGCTGCATTAGGTGGCATGGAAATAGCCGTTATTCTTGTAATAGTTCTTTTACTTTTTGGAGGTAGAAAGATTCCTGAATTAATGAAGGGTCTCGGAAAAGGTATTAAGGAATTTAAAGATGGCAAAGACGGAGTTGATGACAATGAAACGGTAGAAAGAAACCGTACCAACAAACCGTTATAGGTTCTAGAACCTAATTTTTAATCTTAATGTATTCTTGAATTTGAAGAAGTATAGCTCCTTAACAGAGATACAAACTCTTATTGATCAAAAAAAGCTCAGCTTACCTGAGCTGTTAGATTATTATTTTAAGCAAATAGAAGCTCATCAACACCTCAATGCATTTAATGAGGTGTTTTTTTATTCGGCTTCTGAGCAGGCTAAGCAGGTGCAGGCAAAAATTGATAATGGAACTGCCGGCAAACTTGCAGGAATGGTAATTGGTATAAAAGATAATATATCCTATAAAGACCATATTGTTACCGCTTCTTCAAAAATGCTTGAAGGTTTTGTGTCTCCATATTCTGCCACCGTTGTAGAAAGATTGATCAATGAAGATGCCGTGATTATTGGCAGGCTTAATTGTGATGAATTTGCAATGGGTGGTTCTAATGAAACTTCTTATTATGGTCCTGTAAGTAACGCTGCAGATACTGAAAGAGTGGCAGGAGGGTCGTCAGGTGGTTCAGCTGTTGCTGTTCAGGCTGATCTATGCTTGTCTGCTTTAGGAACTGATACTGGAGGATCTGTAAGACAACCAGCTGCTTTCTGTGGGTGTATAGGTTTTAAACCTACTTATGGGCGTATTTCAAGATATGGTGTAATTGCTTATGCTTCATCTTTTGATCAGGTTGGTACTATCACATCTTCTGTTAGTGACGCCGCAATTTTGCTTGAGGTTTTAGCGGGCGCTGATGACTACGACAGTACAGTTTCTAAAAGAGAAGTACCTGCGTATTCTGTAAATCTGAATAATGGCTCAAAAAAGAAAATTGCAGTTATAAAGGAGACCTTAGAAAGTGAGGCATTAGATCCGGCAATTAAGCGTTCAATATTGGATGCAATTGAGCGATTTAAAGCTCAGGGACATACCGTTGAATATGTGTCATTTGATTTGCTTGACTATCTGGTGCCTGCTTATTATGTGCTTACCACTGCAGAAGCTTCATCTAACTTATCTCGTTATGATGGTGTGCATTATGGTCATCGTAATTTGGATGCGACGAATCTGAATGATCTCTATAAAAAATCAAGAGCAGAGGGATTTGGTGAGGAAGTAAAAAGAAGAATATTACTAGGGACTTTCGTTTTGAGTGCAGGTTATTATGATGCCTACTATCAGAAAGCACAGCAAGTAAGAAGGTTGATCAGAGAGAAGATGGAAGAGATGTTGAAAGCGTTTGATGTGGTTTTAACTCCTGTAACTCCAACTCCGGCCTTTAAAATTGGCGATAATATAGATGATCCGTTGGTAATGTACATGGCTGATATATTTACTGTATTGGCTTCTTTAACAGGCATTCCGGCAGTTGCTATACCTTTGGGCAATAATGATGAGGGTTTGCCGTTAAGTATTCAATTGATGACCAAACATTTTAGGGAGGAAGAACTACTTTCGTTGTCCCAAACATTTTTAAATGAAAGATTAAACTAAGGAGGTTATTTGCAATAGCCTTGAAAGCAGTATGAAATGCCTATGAAAATAAAAGTACATCTCGTATCCTATTGCATTCTAGCGTTTATTAGCTTTTCGGCGACAGCTCAACAACACGGGTTGATTTTAAATGATACTGCTTCAGTACCTGAAGTTGATGAAACCCCGTTGTTTAATAACTATAATTTCAATTATAAAAACAGACTAGATTCTATTCAAAAGACTGTTCCGCTAACCTATAATGAATATGTACAAAAGTACATCGACATTTATAGCGGAAGGAAGGATATGATGGGTAGGATGCTAGGCTTATCGGATTACTATTTCCCGATTTTTGAAAAGGCACTTAAAAGTCTTAATATTCCAGAGGAAATCAAATACCTGCCAATTATAGAATCGTCGATGAATCCTCATGCAGTTTCCAGGGTGGGAGCTACGGGTTTATGGCAATTTATGTTTGGTACTGCCAGAGAGTATGGCTTAAATATGGATAATTTTGTTGATGATAGAAAGGATCCAATACAGGCGAGTTATGCTGCAGCAACCTACTTTAGGGATGCTTACGAAGAGCTGGGTGACTGGCTTTTGGCGATTGCAGCGTATAACTGTGGTATGGGGAATGTAAAAAGAGCAATGGAGAAATCCAACTCTAACGATTTCTGGGAACTTAGAAAGTTTTTACCTACGGAGACAAGGAACTATGTGCCTGCATTTATTGCTGCGGTATATGTGATGAAGTGTTCTGATAAACATCAAATCAACTCTCAAAGGCCATCTTATATAAAGATTACAGATACTATTCAAGTTAATCGCTTTATTTCTATTCCTACTTTGGCAAAGGCTTTAAATATGGATGAAGGAGAGCTTTGTACTTTAAATCCTTCCTATAAGAAGAAGATTGTAAATGGCACTGATCTCGAGCCCAAACGTGTAATTGTTCCAAAAGTAAGTCTGTCTAATTTTGCGCAGATTTATGAAGTGCTTAATACAGATATTGAAACTAATATGAAAGTGGTTCTGGCGTCAAATGATGAGTCAAGACCAGCAAGAAGAGTAAAATCAAAACCACTCTTCTTCTTTCATAAGGTTAGACCCGGTCAAAATTTAGGTGCTATTGCTAATAAATATCATGTGGAAGTTCAGGATCTTAAAGTTTGGAACAAGTTAAAAAGCTTGACAATCGTTCCTGGACAGAAGATTAAAGTGTATAGTTCCCATGTAGAAAGTGACATCCCAAGTCGCCTGAAGAGTTAGCATTCAGTTTGTTTATTTTTCTGTTCATTTTGTTCATAATTGCGTTTATATAAGAGTTATCCGTAATTTAATTGGCTTTTTTTTATTTTAAGCCTTAGTAAAAGAATTGTAACTTTGATCCTTTACAATTGACAATTTTATGAGTAAAATAAACAGGAAGCAGGATGCTTTAGATTACCACTCGCAGGGGCGGCCAGGTAAAATTCAGGTTATACCAACAAAACCGACTAACTCTCAAAGAGACCTTGCACTGGCATATTCACCGGGTGTAGCAGAGCCTTGTTTAAAAATAGCTGAGAATACAGAGGATGTTTATAAATACACTGCTAAGGGGAATTTGGTAGCTGTAATTAGTAATGGTACTGCAGTATTAGGCTTAGGGGATATTGGACCGGAAGCAGGAAAGCCTGTTATGGAAGGAAAGGGACTCCTTTTTAAAATATTTGCTGATATTGATGTTTTTGATCTTGAATTGGACACCAAAAATGTTGATGATTTTGTTAAGATAGTAAAAGCCCTGGAACCTACTTTCGGAGGAATTAATTTAGAAGATATTAAGGCACCTGAGTGCTTCGAAATAGAGCGTCGTTTAAAAGAGGAGATGAAGATTCCTGTGATGCACGACGATCAGCATGGTACCGCCATCATTTCTGCAGCGGCATTGCTCAATGCCTGTGAATTGCAAAAAAAGAAAATGGATAAGATTAAGATTGTGGTTAATGGGGCAGGTGCTGCTGCAATTTCATGCTCTCGCTTATACGTTTCTTTAGGTGCAAAAAAAGAGAATATTGTGATGTGTGACCGTTCAGGGGTTATCAAAGATAGCCGCGAGAACCTTGATCCCATTAAAGCCGAATTTGCAACATCAAGGAAGTTAGATACACTTACTGAAGCGATGAAGGACTCAGATGTATTTATTGGATTATCATCTGCAAATTGTGTTACAGAGGCAATGCTTAAATCTATGGCAAAAAATCCTATTGTATTCGCTATGGCAAATCCTGATCCTGAAATTGCTTACGAGTTGGCGTTGAATTCGCGTAAGGATTTAATTATGGCTACTGGCCGTTCTGATTACCCTAATCAGGTGAATAACGTTTTGGGATTCCCATATATTTTTAGAGGAGCACTTGATGTTAGGGCTACTGCCATTAACGAACCAATGAAAATAGCTGCAGTAAAGGCAATTGCTGAGCTGGCTAAAAAGCCTGTTCCGGAAGCGGTTAATATGGCTTATAATGAACGGAATATTAAATTCGGCAAGGATTATATCATCCCTAAGCCAATGGATCTTCGTTTAATGACCAATGTGTCTACAGCTGTGGCTAAGGCTGCAATTGAGTCTGGGGTTGCACGTAAGATCATCACTGATTGGGATGCTTACATCGAGGAACTGAAACGCAGGTTAGGTAGTGATGACGCTATTATGCGTGCTATTACCAATAAAGCTAAGTCTGATCCTAAACGTGTTGTTTTTGCTGAGGCCGACAATTACAGAATATTAAAGGCTGCTCAGATTGTAAAAGATGAGAATATAGCTATTCCTATTTTACTTGGAAATAGGGGGATTATAGCGAAAATAATTGAAGATAATGCGTTAGAGTTGGACGATGTTACCATCATTGATCCTTTTGAAGAACAGGAACGCATGAATAAATATGCGAATTCCTTATATGAGAAGAGACAACGCAGAGGGGTAACTTTATTTGAGGCTACTAAATTTATGCGTGATAGGAACTATTTCGGTGCTTCTATGGTTGAGTTTGGAGAAGCAGACGCGATGATCTCAGGTTTAACCAAGAATTATGTTTCTACAATTAAACCCGCTTTACAGGTTATTGGTACTGAAGAAGGGGTAAATCGTGTTGCAGGTATGTACATGATGATGACTAAGAAAGGTCCTGTATTTTTTGGCGATACTACTGTTAATGTTGATCCTACCGCAGAAGAGCTGGTTGATTTGACGTTGCTTTTAGAACGTTCTGTAAGTAAATTTAACATACAACCAAGGGTCGCTTTACTTTCATATTCTAATTTTGGATCAAATGAAGGTGTTGTGCCTGAGAAGGTTAGGAAAGCCGTTAAGATATTGCATGAGAAGTATCCGCACATCATGGTGGATGGTGAGATGCAAGGAAACTTTGCCATTAATAATGAAATGCTAAAAGATAATTTTCCATTTAGCAGATTAGTTGGAGCGCCTGCCAATACATTGGTTTTTCCTAATCTGGAATCTGGTAACATAGCTTATAAATTATTACAGGAACTAGGAGAAGCTGAGGCTGTTGGTCCGATCTTACTGGGATTAAAAAAACCGGTACATATCGTTCAATTAGGTAGCTCTGTACGAGAAATTGTAAACATGGTAACCATTGCAGTTTTGGATGTACAAGCAAAAGAACAGGAAGCAAATCCGAAAAAAGGTCTATTAAAAAGAATCTCAAAAAAATAAAATATGTTTGCATATATTGATGGTAGGTTAACCTTTAAATGCCCAGCGTATATTGTAGTAGAAGCCGGAGGTGTAGGCTACCATATTAATATATCTTTAAACACATACAGCAGTCTTGCTGATGCTGAGCGGTGTAAAATCTATACATGGCTCCATATTAAAGAAGATGCCCATACACTTTACGGCTTTGCGGATGAAGGTGAGAGAAGACTGTTCCTTCACTTGATCTCGGTATCAGGCATAGGACCAAATACGGGAAGAATGATGCTGTCATCCATTACTCCCAATGAAATTCAGTCTGCCATTATTAGTGGCGACCTTCCGCTCATCCAACGCATAAAAGGTATAGGCGTGAAATCTGCACAGAGACTTGTACTTGAGTTGCAGGATAAATTAAAGAAAGAAGGAACGGGGTCCTTAATTGCGGCTCCTTTAAACAATACAGTAAAAGAAGAAGCTTTGTCAGCTTTAATGATGCTGGGTTTTGCAAAAGCTGCATCTGAAAAGGCAATTGACAATGCAGTGAAGGTGGGCGGTCAGGATTTATCAGTAGAACAGATGATTAAGTTAGCCTTGAAAAATTTATAACCTTTTTTACCCTTGAAAAACAAATTAACGCTAATAATATTTCTCCTTTTGATTACATCCTTCTGGGGAAAACAGGCCATCTCACAAATAATAGTGGGGCGTACCCCTAGTGATACGTCAAAAAATTCATTCGGTTTAAAAGAAAAACAAAGATTAGGGATAAGACCATTATCTAATTCTTTTAAGCCATTACCGGATAATGTCAAACGCGAAGTAGAGTACGATGCTGTAAATAAAAGATACATAATACGGCAATTAATAGGCAATAAGCTTCTTTCTGAACCTCAATATCTCAGTATAGATGAGTACCAGCGTTTGATAAGCAGTGAGATTAAACGTAACAATTGGAGAGGTTTTTCAAATGAGGAAATAAATGATGTTAGAAGAACAGGGATTATTCCAAGTTTAAGCATTAATAGTAAAGCTTTCGAGAAAATATTTGGAGGGAATACCATCAATATTCAACCTCGTGGAGAAGCAGAGCTCACATTTTTGGGTAGAGTTAACAGAAATGAAAACCCACTGTTTAACGAGCGCCAGAGAGTACAAGGAAACTTTGATTTTAATCAACGGATCCAGATGGATGTTATAGGTAATATCGGGACCAAATTAAAGGTTAATATGAACTATAATACTGAAGCTCAATTTGATTTTGAGAATCAGATTAAGCTGGATTATACAGGTGGTGATGATGATATTATTAAGAAAATAGAGGCAGGTAATGTTAGCTTGCCTTTAAATACTACCTTGATTTCTGGAACACAGGCTTTGTTTGGTGTGAAAACTCAATTGCAGTTCGGAAAACTGAATGTGAATACAGTTTTTACTCAACAAAAATCGCAGTCAAGAGAAATACAGATCAATAATGGGGCACAACAGAATGAGTATCGGATAAGTGCTGATAATTATGAAGCAAATAAACACTATTTCCTGGCTCAATATTTTAGAGATAATTATAACAAGGCACTTTCAAATCCTCCTACGATTACAACTGGTGTTATCGTTACCAAGATAGAAGTATGGGTTACAAATAAGGCAGGCAACACTCAGGATTCAAGAGACGTTCTCGCATTTATGGATTTGGGAGAGAATAAACCGTATAATAATACATTGAGCGGGGGGACTTCGGTGCTTCCTTCGGCATTTAAGAATAATCAGTTTCCTAAGCATTCGAATAATTTATTGGATATGTTACCGGCGGATGCCCGTCAGACCAATTCAAATTCAGTTATTTCATTTTTTCAGCCGACAGGAGGTACAGATAATTATGCAAAACTGACCTATGCCAGAAAATTGACAGAGCGGGAGTTCACTTTTCACCCTAAGCTTGGGTATATTTCCTTAAATAATGCTTTAAATACTGATGAGGTTCTTGCGGTAGCATACCGATATACTTTTAATGGTGTTGAGTACCAGGTGGGTGAGTTTACTACTGATGTGCCATTTGACCAAGCTAGCCCTAAAGTTTTATTCGCTAAGTTATTAAAGAATGAGACTACAAAAGTCAAACTGCCTACATGGGCTTTGATGATGAAAAATATCTATTCTATTGGCGGATATCAGATTAGTCAACAGAATTTTAGATTAGATATATTTAGGATAGACGAGAAGACAGGTATTGAAAGGCCTGTTATTACTGAAGGCGAGAAGCTGGATGAATTTAAAAAGCCATTGAAGGATAAGCTTTGGATACAAGTCGCTGGTCTGGATCGCTTAAATCAGCAAGATGAAATGAAGCCGGATGGAGTCTTTGACTTTGAGGCAGAGAACAATCCTTTTAATTCAAATTCTAATCAGAATTCTTCAAACACGTTTGGCAACAATAGTGCGTTTAATAATACAAATAGTACCAACAATGCTAACGGTAATACAGCTTATGTACTTTCGAATACTAAAAACGGATACATCACTATAGATCCACTAAATGGCAGGATAATTTTTCCGCTTGTTGAACCTTTTGGAAGGGATTTGGCAAATCAGTTTTTACCAACGGAACAGGCTTTTATAGATAAGTATACCTACACTGCATTGTATGATTCGACCAAGGTTGTTGCTCAGCAATTGTTTACCAAACAAAACAGGTATATCATTAAAGGAAGTTATCAGTCAGACATTGCTTCTGAATTTAGCTTAAATGCTATCAATGTACCAGAGGGGTCTGTAAGAGTTTTTGCCGGAACAATCCCTCTTCAGGAGGGTGTTGACTACACAGTCGATTATCAGGGCGGAAGGGTTAAAATCCTAAACACAGGAATTTTGATATCAGGTCAGCCGATTAGAATAGCAACAGAAAATAACGAGCTTTTTGGTTTGCAACAGCGATCTTTATTTGGTGCCAGATTAGACTATAAGGTAAATAATAAACTGAATTTAGGAGGTACTATTATGAACCTCTCCGAAAAACCACTTACACCAAAAGTGAATATTGGCGAGGAGCCAATCTCTAATACCATATGGGGTATGGATGTAAACTATAGTGCTCCTTCAAGATTTTTGACTAAGCTTGTTGATAAATTACCATTTCTTTCAACTAAAGCTCCTTCGAGTATTACGTTTTCAGGAGAGTTTGCCCAGCTGCTTCCGGGGCATCCGAATGCACTTAACTTTGGAGGCAAAAATGGGGGTGTAAGTTATCTGGATGATTTTGAAGCCTCAAGATCTGTTATAGATCTTAAAAGTGCAGTTGCATGGCAATTATCGGGAACACCTCAGTTATTCCCGGAATCCGGATTGATTAATGATTTAGCCTATGGCTACAATAGAGCAAGGATAGCATTTTATAATATTGATCCTACTTTCTATAACAGAAATGCAAGTAATCTGCCTTCCAGTTTGAGGAGCAACCGTACTGAATTATCAAATCATTATGTGCGTGAAATTATAGAACAAGAGGTTTTCCCTTTTAAGGAAACAAGCACCGGTCAATCTATTACACTGCCTACATTAGATGTTGCTTTTTATCCTACAGTAAGAGGACCTTATAATTATTCCCCTACAGGGTTTAGTTCGAATGGTTTATTAAATAATCCGAAATCAAGGTGGGGCGGGTTATTCAGAAGAATCGAGACGAATGATTTTGAAGCATTAAATATTGAGTTTATAGAATTATGGGTTATGGACCCAAATATTTATAAACCCAATTCTGCCGGGGGTGATTTGTATTTTAATATTGGTAATATTTCGGAAGATATCTTGAAAGATGGTCGCAAATCATTAGAAAATGGTTTGCCTGCTAATAGTGACCCCACTAAATTTGATGAAACAAATTGGGGTAGGGTACCTAAATTGCAGCCAGTTGTACAGGCATTTGATAACGATCCTGCCGCGAGAAAGGCACAGGATGTTGGATTAGATGGTTTGTCTAACAATGATGAGCGTGCAAAATTCGCTTCACTTGTTAACCAGATAAAAGGTCAGCTAAATCCTGACGCTGCTGCTGAATTGGAAAATGATCCGTCGTCTGATGATTTCTCTTATTACAGAAGTAATGCATTGGATCAGGCAGGTGCGGGAATTTTAAAACGCTATCAGAAGTATAACGGCACAGAAGGAAACTCTAAAACACCCCAACAGTCTCAGGAAGATTTTGGTGTCGAAAATTCTGCTTCTACTTCTTTACCAGATGGAGAAGATATAAACAGGGATAACAATATGACTCAGTCTGATGAGTATTTCCAGTATAAGGTATCAATGCGTCCTGGCGACTTAATGGTTGGACAAAATTTCGTTACGGATAAGGTGACTTCTCAGGTTAAATTAGCTAATGGGCAAACTCAGCCTGTAACCTGGTATCAGATTAGAATTCCATTGGCGCAATACCAACAAAAGGTTGGGAATATTCAGGATTTTAAATCCATACGCTTTATTAGAATGTTCCTTACCAATTATGCGGATACTACCGTTTTGAGGTTCGGAAAAATTCAGTTGATAAGAGGTGAGTGGCGCCAGTACAATGCAAATAATGATCCTGCTCAGGTGATTGTTGACCCTGTATTATTGCCAATAGGATCTGATAATTCAACCATTGAAGTGGCAACTGTAAATATTGAAGAAAATGGAAAACGTACCCCAATACCTTATGTAGTTCCTCCGGGGATTGAAAGAGAACGCGACTTTAGCAATTATCGTGGTGATACCAGACAGAACGAACAATCATTGGCCGTAACCATTAAAAACTTAAGAGATGGATATGGAAGAGCTGCATTTAAAACTGCTATTAATGATTTTAGATCGTATAAGCATTTGGAAATGTACATCCACATGGAAGCTCTTGGTAATAATGTGTTAAATCATAATGATTTAAGTGCCTTCTTGCGTATTGGAACCGATAATCAGGATAATTATTATGAGTACGCTCAACCATTAAGAGTAACAAACCCGGGCACCAGTGATCCTTACGCAATTTGGCCTGATCAGAATAAACTTGATATTGAACTTGAGATTTTCCAAAGGGCTAAAATAGCCAGAAACAAAGCATTGCTTAATGGACAGCCATGGCCAATAAATATCCCTTATGAGTTCATTGAAAATGGTAAAACAATTACAATAAAGGGGCAACCTGATATGAGTAAAGTAAGGGTCTATATGCTAGGTGTGAAAAACCCGCTTAAAAATCCTACAAATCCTGGTGAAGATGACGGGTTGGATAAAAACGCACAAATCTGGTTTAACGAGTTAAGGCTAACACAATTTGATGAAAGAGGTGGCTGGGCTGCAACAGCAAGGATGAATGCGCAACTTGCAGATTTTGCGGATGTAAACATTTCAGGTAGTAAATCTACGATAGGATTTGGATCACTTGAAAAAAGAGTAAGTGAAAGAAATAGAGCCGATAATGTATTCTTTGATATTTCTTCGAGTATGGAGTTGGGTAAGTTTCTGCCTAAAAAGACAGGGGTGAAAATTCCCATGTTCATCAGTTATTCAAGTCAGATAAGTACGCCGCAATACGATCCAAGAACACCGGATATCGAATTGAAAACAGCTCTGGATGCAGCTACAAAAGCAGAGAAAAAAGAGATATTAAACTATGCGCAGGACTATACAACCCGCAATAGTATAAGTTTTACAAATGTGAGAAAAGAGCGTACTGATTTAGATAAAAAACCTCAGTTATGGGATGTGGAAAATCTAAATGCCAGTTATGCTTATACGAAGTTTGCGCATAGAGATTTTATCAACCAAAATAACATTCAACAAACTTATAGGGCTTCATTAGCATATAACTATGCCGGGCAATCTAAAAGTTATGAACCTTTTGCCAAGATCATTAAAACAAATACACTTGCATTATTAAAGGAGATAAACTTTAGCTTACTGCCTAATTCTATCAACTTCAGGATTGATCTGGATCGGTACTATTCTGAGAATAGTTTGCGTAACAATGATCCAAATAATGCAATTCCAATAAACACGACCTTTAATAAGAATTTCCTTGTTACCAGAGTTTATGGTATTTCTTGGAATTTTACACGTTCACTTACGCTTGATTTTGATGCAACAAACTACTCTATTATTGATGAGCCGGAAGGACGAATTGATGGAGTAAAGAGGGATACGTTATGGCAAAATTTAAAACGTCTAGGCAGAACTACCGACTACTCTCATAATTTAAATGTTACTTATAATCTGCCAATAAATAAAATTCCGGGTATGGATTGGTTAAATGTTACCACCCGTTACGGAACAAGCTTTAACTGGCAGACAGAACCGCTATCTACACTGAGAAATCCTTTAATTGATCTGGGCAATACGATTCAGAACTCTAGAATTATACAGATTAATCCGAACCTGAATTTGGCGAGCCTGTACAACAAGTTTGGATTTGTTAGAAAGGCGGGAACTGGTAATGCTGACAAACAATCGGGAACAGGCTTTTTTGTTGGGTTGCTTACCGGCGTTAAAAATATTGTGGGAGCCTACACACAGACTAGGGGTATATTTATGCCTGGGTATTTACCTAAAACCAGTTACTTTGGTATCGATGATATAACAGGAGCTCCGGGATTAGGATTTGTATTTGGAAGTCAGCGTGACATAAGAAGCATGGCTGTTAATAATGGCTGGCTCACCCAGGATACCTTGCAATCTCAACTATATGTAAACACCTTAAGAGAGGATTTGAGCTTCACCAGTTTGATTGAGCCAATTCGTGACTTAACCATTACGCTTACCGCTAATAAAAACAGGACGTCGAACTTCTCTACTAACTACAGATATGACAGAGACAGTCGGGGATTCGAGGATTTCAGTCCATATACGACCGGAGATTATAGTGTTTCATTTATTTCCTTAAGTACAGCATTTTCTGAGAAATCAGGAAGTACGGTATCTAAATTGTTTAATCAGTTTATGGCAAACAGGCAAGTGATTTCACAACGCTTAGGGGCGCAAAATCCAAATTCAAATGGTGTTGCTGGTGGTTATGCGGATGGTTATGATAAAAATGCGCAAGATGTGGTGGTCTCAGCATTTATTGCTGCATATTCAGGTAGAAGCGCTTCCTCAGTAGGGCTGAACTCTCTCCCTAGCATTCCTTTGCCAAACTGGCGTTTGAATTATCGTGGATTAACACGAATATCTTTCCTTGCTGAGCGTTTTAATTCAATAGATGTCAGACATTCGTATAGATCCATTTATAGTGTTAACAGCTTTAACTCGTTATTGAGGTATCAGGAAAGTAATGGTGCTGTAATTAGTAGAGAAGATGGAAATGGTGGAAATTTCCTTCCTAAGTTCCAATATTCTCAGGTAACTATTGCTGAGCAATTTGCACCACTTATTGGTGTTGATACCAGATTGAAAAATAACATGACTGCGAATTTTGAATACGGTAGGTCAAGGTTATTAGGACTGAGTCTTGCAAATAGTCAGCTGGCACAGTTAACAGAGAATAACATGGTTTTTGGGGTAGGTTATAGAACTAATAAATTCAGGTTCCCATTTGGGTTGTTTAAAGGTTTAAAGACCGACAATAACATGGACTTTAAATTGGATGTAACGGTAAGAGATAACAAAACTGTAATTTATAGGGCAGATATTACCGAGGCTGAAGTTTCATCGGGGGCAAAAAATATAACATTTAGACCAAGTGTTGATTATGTGCTTAACCAGCGTTTTAACATACGTGTTTTCTATGATTCTAATGTTACAAAACCATATACTTCGCAAACGTTTAATACCTCTTTTAGTAATTTTGGATTTAGTTTACGGATTACACTGAATTAAGGATTGTTATAAACACTGATATTAATTACCTTTGAACGCGCGCAGCATATTTAATGTGTTGAGCGGCAAAAAGATTTACGAAAAAATAAATTTAGAGAAATGAATTTTCCATCAGAATTAAAGTACACCAAAGACCACGAATGGCTTAGAGTTGAGGGTAATGAAGCTTATATTGGTATTACAGATTTTGCTCAACGTGAATTGGGTGATATTGTATATATTGATATCAATACCGTAGGTGATGAAGTAAATAAAGATGAGGTTTTTGGTACTGTAGAAGCAGTTAAAACTGTATCAGATTTGTTTATGCCGGTAACAGCTACCGTTACTGAAACAAATGCTGCGCTTAACGATAATCCTGAGCTTGTAAATTCTGATCCATATGGAGCGGGATGGATGGTTAAGGTTACAGTTTCTGATTTATCGGAAGTTGACGGCTTGTTAACTGCTGATGCCTACAAAGCACTAGTTGGAGCTTAATTAATGAATAAATTCGGAGAATTAAAATATCAGATCTGGGCCATAGTATGGACTGTTGTGATTTTGGTGCTTTGTAATATGAAAATGCCTGATACCCATGGATCAGGCATTTTTTTTGAAGGCTTTGATAAAATGGTTCATTTAGGGTTCTTTTATGTGCTCACTATACTTTTGTTTTTTGGTAAGATCAGACACCAGCATAATTATAGTTTCAGGTCCCTAACCATATTTAAAATCATTGTTATTACGGCCGCTTTAGGAGGTGCCATTGAATTGTTACAATGGAAAATCTTTACTTACAGATCTGCAGAATGGTGGGATTTTGGTTGTGATATGGTTGGAGTTTTTATGGGTGTTTTCAGCTATGTTTTACTACATAAATCTAATTATAATGAAAAGGCAGCTTAACTTATTGATCTTTGTAGTGCTATTGGGGTTTGTTAGCGGCTGTGGTATTTTTAAGCCGGGGTGTAAATGCCCAACGGTAAGCTATTCAAATTACCCTCATAAGTAATTCTATAAATTCAGGAAGAAGCCCTTTAACCAAAAAAGGGCTTTTTTTATGACTGTATATAAACACCGGCTTATTTGGATTTATTATAGATTAAGTCTAAATTGCGCTCCTAAATAATACTTATACATAGATGAAGCTTTCACAGTTAAATCCAGGAGAACAAGGAACTATCGTAGCGTTTACAGATCTTGAAATGTCTGTAAAATTAATGGAAATGGGATGCTTGCCTGGTGAAACAGTAGAAGTAGAACGTTTTGCGCCACTTGGTGATCCAATTGCTATTCGCGTTGCAGGGTACCAACTTTGTTTGCGTAAAAACGAAGCGTCTATTATTATAATTCAATAATAGTTTTGGTAAAAAATATTAAAATTGCTTTAGTTGGTAACCCCAACACAGGGAAATCTACACTTTTTAATCTGCTTACAGGATTAAATCAGAAGATCGGAAACTTTCCAGGCATTACTGTTGATAAGAAAGTTGGTTATTGTAAACTGTCCAATAACAGACAGGCTGAGATAATTGATTTACCTGGTACTTATAGTTTATACCCTAAAAGTAAAGATGAGAGCATAGTATTTCAGGTGCTTGCCGATAAAAATAATTCCAGCCATCCTGATATTGTTGTGCTGGTAGCAGATGCAACAAACCTTCGAAGAAATTTATTGCTTTATTCTCAGGTAGCAGATTTGGGTGTCCCTTTGGTTCTTGCACTTAACATGACCGATATGGCCAAAAAGGAAGGTATTGATGTTGATATCAATAAACTTTCTGAAAGATTAGGCATACAAGTAGTCGCAATTTCTGCAAGAAGCAATTCAGGGTTAACTGAGCTTAAAGAAGCTATTAATAATACTACAAAGATTGCCACTCAGGTAGAAGGTGCAGATGTGCATGTATTAGCACCTGAAGCTATTGATTTAGTTAAAGCACAGGTAAAAACTGAAAACAATTACCTTGCTTTACAAATACTACATCAGCATGAGCACCTCAATACCTATTCTGCTCAGGAACATGAAACATTTGAGAAGATTAAAACCGAGCATGGTTTTGAATCCTCTAAACTGCAAGCGGCAGAAACTATTGCCCGATATAGATACCTTAGTACTGTTTTAAGTGGAGTGGTAGAAGATACCGGAGCGGCAAGGAAGTTTGTTTTTAGTGACAAACTTGATTCAGTGTTGACCAATAAGTTTTGGGGCTTCCTGATTTTTATTGGTATTCTATTCTTTATTTTTAACTCTATTTTCTCCTGGTCATCATACCCAATGGAGCTAATTGAATACGGTTTTGTCTGGCTTACTGAATATGGACATCAGCATTTACCCGATGGTATTCTAACTAATCTCCTTTTAGATGGTGTGTTGGCTGGCTTGGGTGGTGTAATGATATTTATTCCTCAAATAGCAATCTTATTTGCTTTCATCTCTATACTGGAAGATACCGGCTATATGGCCCGCGTGACCTTCATGATGGATAAGATCATGAGAAAGTTTGGATTAAGTGGTAAATCTGTAGTACCAATGATAGGGAGTTTGGCTTGCGCTGTTCCCTCGATAATGAGTGCGCGGAATATTGAAAGTTGGAAAGATCGTATTATTACTATTATGGTTGCTCCATTGGTAAGCTGCTCAGCCAGGTTACCTGTTTATACCTTATTAATCTCATTGGTTGTTCCAGAAAAGATGGTTTGGGGCTTTATTAATTTGCAAGGCCTTACCCTTATGGGAATGTATGTCATTAGTATTTTGGCTGCTGTAATTGTCGCTTTTGTAATGAAGTTTTTAATAAAGGCGAAAGAGAAATCTTATTTCATTATGGAACTTCCTGTTTACAGGATGCCAAGATGGTCAAATGTGATTTATACCATGTATGAAAAATCAAAAACTTTTGTTTTTGAGGCAGGTAAGGTCATCATAGCTATCTCCATTATCCTTTGGGTATTGGCAACTTATGGTCCATCTGAAAGATTTAAAGAAATTGACGATAAATACGCGGCTATAGAAGCGCAAAAAGATAGTGTGCAAATTAGTACGTTGGAAAGAGATCGAGCCGCAGAGAAGCTTGAAAACTCTTATGCCGGCATTTTAGGGCATGTAATTGAGCCAGCCATAAAACCTTTAGGATTTGACTGGAAAATTGGCATTGCATTAATTACTTCTTTTGCAGCAAGGGAGGCCTTTGTAGGAACAATGGCTACCATTTATAGTGTTGATAATGATGGTGAAGTTGCTACCATCCGTAATAAAATGCGTGGGGCTAAAGATCCGGATACCGGTTTACCTGTGTTTACATTTGCTACCGCATTCTCTTTAATGTTGTTCTATGCTTTTGCAATGCAGTGTATGAGTACTGTAGCAGTAGTGTTTAGAGAAACTAAATCATGGAGGTGGCCGGTTATTCAAATAGTATATATGACAGGAATGGCATATGTAGCTAGTTTGATCGCTTACCAACTTTTAAAGTAATTTAATTATCTTGGCCTTTGTGAAAAAGGAGAATATCTTAGCACAATACATGCCTGTTGCTGCGGCTCCAATTATAGCCCGGTGGATAGACTATTTTCAGTGCGAATTCAAGATTTCAAAAAACAGGGCAACAAAATTAGGAGATTACAGACATCCTTTTAAAGGAGCAGGCCATAAGATTTCAGTTAACAATGATCTTAATGCCTATGCATTTCTTGTAACCACCGTTCATGAGTTTGCTCATTTACTAACCTGGAATGATCATAAGAATAAGGTTAAGCCCCATGGGGATGAATGGAAACGCAATTTTAAAAGAATGATGGTGCCATTTATTGATCAGAATATTTTTCCGGAGGATGTGCAGACTGCTATTGTTAGTTATTTAAATAATCCATCAGCCGCAAGTTGTACTGACCTTAAGTTGTCAAGGGCTTTGAAAAAGTATGACTTGTTATTAAATGTTTCCCGTTTGGAAGAGCTGCCCATTAATACGGTGTTTAGTATAAAAGACGGCAGACAATTTAAAAAAGGAGAGCGACTGAGAAAGAGATATCGTTGTGTTTGCCTTGATAATGGGAATACTTATCTTTTTAATCCATTAGCTGAAGTAACATTAGCCGCTACCGGGACATAAACTGCTTCTTTGTCCTTTATTTCCCACTTTATATTCAACTTTTTGTCTCTGAAAACTGAGGGATCTTTTAACAGACTGTCTATAAGATTATCAGTATCCTTTATTGATATACTTGCACTGTAGCCGCTTGCAATTTTGCTTTTTAAAAGTATATAACGTTCGTCAGGCGCAGATATAATATTATCGAAGACCAGGTCAAATTCATTAGCTCCAATTATCGCATCGTTTAACAATTTAATATCCTGGCTATATTCCCTTGTTTGATCGGAAGTGCCTTTCTTTCTGATTTGGAACGGCTCTTTTTTCAGTAAAGAGAAATCCGGCGAAGTGCGATATTCTTCTTTAAAAGGAATGCTATTTCTAAAGTAGGTGCGTCCGTCTTCAAAAGTATTTATTCCCTGTTTGATCAATTTTGCACCTTCTTTTAATAAAATCAGACTGTCATTTTTAAAATAGTATTTTTTGGCCTCGTTACTTACACCCTCATCATTTTTATATTGAGAAAATAGTACAGGTTTACCATTCCAGCTATATTTTTCTACATACATAGTTGTCTGTCCAAGTTGATAAACCACACTAGTATTCTTTTCAAAAGTGTTGAGCGTTGCATCAATGGAATCTGCGTAAAGTAATATCGAAACCTCATTCATAGGAGCGCCAATGCGTGCATTAATGAGGTCAGCCTGAGGATGTTTTGGGCCTTGATTACAACCAATCATAGTTATAGGGAGCAGGAAAAATAGCTGTAATAATTTCATACCATTAACTTAGCTTGTGTTTAAGCAACAGGCCATTATCATGCCAAGTTAGTTTAGTAGGCTAACAAACTCGCAACAGTATCTGCCAATTTGCTTTTTGCAAGGAAGCTATCTTCCAGCGTTTTATTCATTGGTATAGCTGTATCGGCACTTGCACAACGCATAACCGGAGCATCGAGGTATTTAAAGCAATGTTCAGAAATCCATGCAGCTAACTCAGCCCCAAATCCACATGTTAGTGTGTCCTCATGTAAAATGAGTGCTCTCCCTGTTGTTTTAACAGTTACAGCAACTGCTTCTTTGTCCCAAGGCTGCAAACTTCGTAAATCTACCAAAGTGGCTGAAATCTCAGGATTCTCGCTAAGAAAGGAAAGTGCCCAATGAACACCTAATCCATAAGTTATTATAGTTAGTTGTGTTCCGCGACTTAAAATATTGGCTTTCCCAAGCTCGATATTATAATACCCTGTTGGTACATTACCATTCAAACTCCGATAAAGGTATTTGTGTTCGAAATACATAACAGGATTTGGATCATCTATAGCAGCCAGCAACAGACCCTTTGCATCATAAGGAAAGGCCGGATAAACAACTTTTAGTCCCGGGGTTTTAGTAAACCATGCTTCATTACTTTGCGAGTGGAAAGGCCCTGCACCAGTTCCTGCTCCTGTAGGCATACGAACTACTACATCAGCTTTTTCTCCCCATCTGTAGTGTGTTTTGGCCAGATTATTCACAATCTGATTAAAACCACAGGTAACAAAATCTGCAAATTGCATTTCTACAACAGCTTTGTAACCATTTATGGAAAGTCCTAATCCTGCGCCAACGATAACAGATTCGCAGATAGGAGTATTTCTAACCCTTGCTTTTCCAAATTCATTTACAAAACCATCGGTGATTTTAAAAGCACCTCCATATTCGGCAATATCCTGACCCATTAAAACAAGGTTCTTATGTTTTGTCATGCCTATCTTTAACCCATCGGTAATGGCATCTAAATAGCGCATTTCTTTTGATGATTCAATAGGCTCCACAGCTTCAAACTGATGTGGTGAATACATATCTTCCAGTTCCGTTTGCAGATCGACTACTGGTTCCGGATCATGAAATGCGCGTTCAACTTCCAGATCAATATCGGTTTTAAATGAGATTTTAATTTCTTTAATGGATTCATCTGTAAGAACTGTCTGTTCAAGTAAATACCGTTCAAAGTTTTTAAGAGGGTCTTTTTCACCCCATTCATCAAATAGTTCCTGAGGAACATATTTTGTCCCCGAAGCCTCCTCATGGCCTCTCATTCTAAATGTGAGACATTCAATTAAGACTGGTCTTGGTTCTTTCCGAATTGAACTGGCCAGCGAATTCAGAGTGTCATACACTTCCAAAATGTTGTTACCATCTATTTTGATACCCTCAATTCCATAACCGATAGCTTTATCGACAAGATCTTTACATTTAAATTGTTCATTAATAGGAGTGGAGAGCCCGTAGCCATTATTTTCTATAAGAAAGATAACTGGCAAATTCCATACAGCAGCAACGTTTAATGCTTCATGAAAATCACCCTCACTAGTAGCGCCTTCTCCGGTAAATACTAAAGTAGCATGTTCCTTGTTTTCTATTAAATCAGCAAGCGCAATTCCATCTGCCAGTGCCATTTGCGGCCCTAGATGGGATATCATACCTATGATTTTATAGTCTTGGGTTCCAAAATGGAAGGAGCGATCTCTGCCTTTGGTGAATCCGGTAATTTTACCCTGCCATTGAGCCATTAGTTTACGCAAGGGGATATTCCGGGTCGTAAATACACCCAGGTTTCTGTGCATAGGCAATATGTATTCCTGAGCTTCCATTGCCATAGTGCTACCCACAGCGATTGCTTCCTGGCCGATTCCTGAAAACCACTTACCTATACGACCCTGACGAAGTAATATCAGCATCTTCTCCTCGACCATTCTTGGATAAAGTAAACGTTTATAGAAATCTAATAACGCGCTATCACTTTTGTCTTTTCGGTCGAAGGTCATGCTTATTGTTATAAGTTTTTGGATTCCTTATTTTTTTCTTCCCACTGTTTGGCAAAAGATTTTGGAGATACTGTTGGCATGGAACGATACTTACCCCATATCTTTCTAAATAAGTTTTTGAGGAAGAAATTCTTGATTTTGCCGCTAAGAAAGTCCATTCTCGATCTTTTTAACATCCCGACATTCCAAATCTTCCAACCGATTTCTTCGGCTTTACTATTTTCATGTTGAGTAGCCGCATCTCTTCGGTTAAGCAACAGCATTTTATGGATGTCTATTTTTACAGGACACACTTCAGAGCATTTTCCGCAAAGGCTTGATGCATAGCTTAAATGTTTGAAGTCCTTCATGCCCTTTAAATGAGGAGTAATAATAGAACCAATTGGGCCGCTATACGTGGTATTATAGGTATGGCCACCAATGTTTTTGTAAACCGGACAAGCATTAAGACAAGCGCCGCAACGAATGCAGTATAAGCCTTGGCGCTGTTCTTTCTGAGCCAATAAGTTGGTGCGTCCGTTGTCAAGTAAAATCACGTACATTTCTTCCGGACCATCGGTTTCTTCACCTCGTCGAGGCCCGCTCAAAATTGTATTGTAAACTGTTAAATTTTGCCCGGTACCGTGACTAGCCAAAAGTGGCCAGAAAAGATCCAGGTCTGCCATCGAAGGGATGACCTTTTCAATACCTACAATTGCGATATGGATTTTAGGGAAAGTTGTACACAACCTTGCATTACCTTCATTTTCAGTTAATGCAATACTGCCTGTATCAGCTATTAAAAAGTTTCCCCCACTAATTCCTATATCCGCTTTTAGGTATTTTTCCCTTAATAGTTCGCGAGCTTTTTGTGTAAGTTGTTGAGGTGTATAATCAAGAGGAGTACCAAATTTTTCATGAAATAATTTAGCGATGTCCTCTTTGCTTAAGTGCATTGCAGGTGTTACGATATGGTAGGGGGGCTGACCAAGTAGTTGAACTATATATTCACCAAGATCACTTTCAAGTGATTCAATATCATTCTTTTCAAGAAATTCATTTAAATGAATCTCTTCTGTAGTCATGGATTTCGATTTTATAACCGTTTTTCCACCGTTCTTTTTAATGATATTCAGTATTTCCTTTTGAGCCTCATTAACATCATTGGCCCAAATTACTTTACCACCTCTACGTTGGAAGTTAGACTCAAACTCTGGCAAAAATTTATCCAGGTTCTCCATCACGCGCCATTTAATTACGTGTGCTTTTTTCTTTGAGTTTTCTAAGTTCTCAAATTTGGATAAGCCACGTTCAACAGCAACATTATATTTGCCAATGTTATGATTGATAATTTTACGATGTCCTAAATCGAAGGCCTTCTCATCTGCCTTCTCCAAAAATTCCTCTGATATATCCATCGTCTTCACCTGTTTTTATTTACCAATTCAATTCTCAGATACAGCCTTTTAAAGGCTTGAAACTATTTTTCTTGTTTTTGAATCATGTTTGTTTCAAACTTAGATAAAACTAAGCAAGTATTCATGAAAAAAAGCAATTTGAATCTTACATCTTAGGCGTACCGTCATCATTTTTATCTACGGCGGGGCGCTTTAAGCCATTGGCAAGTTCCCAAGCAGTAAAATAAACGAGCTTTGCTCTTTTGGCGAGCATAGGGAAATCTATTTTACTAACCTCATCTCCTGGCATATGATAATCATCATGTACACCATTAAAATAAAATATTACCGGGATGCCATGCTTGGCAAAATTATAATGATCTGAGCGGTAATAGAATTGATTAGGATCAGTTCGGTTATTATATTTTTCGTCCAGATTGATGTTGACATAAGCCTTGTTCGCCTTTTTGCCAATTCTGTCAAGGTCAGAACTTAACATATCTGAACCAATTATATAAATGAAGTTATTATCACTTTCGTGAGCTTTGTCTCCACGACCAATCATGTCGATGTTTAAATTTGTAATGGTGTTTTTTAGCGGGAATACCGGGTTTTCAGAATACCATTCAGAACCTAATAGCCCTTTTTCTTCGCCTGTAACAGTCATAAACAAGATACTTCTTTTAGGCCCTTTTCCTGCTTTTTTAGCTTTAGCGAATGCTTCAGCAATTAACAAAACACCAGTAGTTCCAGACCCATCATCATCAGCTCCGTTGTTAATCTTATCATCACCTTTAGCATCAGGCGTAATGCCTATGTGATCATAGTGACCAGTGATTACTAAAATCTCTTGCTTTAATCTTGGATCAGAACCTTCAAGAAAACCTAAAACATTATCTGATTTAACTTTTTTCTCTACTTTACTCGCGCTTGCGCAAACGCTAATTTTTATTTCCTGTGGTGTTGGTTTTCCTCCGTCAGAAATCTTCTTTTTAAGTTCGTCTAAATTGGTATTGGCACCAGCAAGAATTTTATTAGCGAGAGCAGTTCCTATTGTGATGACTGGCATTGCTTGAGGTACATCCATACGATCCATCGTTTCCTTATTTTTCAAAGCCATATCCTCTGATTGGAGATAGCTTTTCATATTTTCAGGCATATTGTCAACAATAGGATCAATAAGGATTACTGCCTGAGCTTTATTTTCTGTCAGGTATTTCAGCTTGGCATTTACGGCACTCGAATATCTTAATGATGCAGAAGGGGCTGGTGAACCAGGTTCTCCTGATTTGAAAATCATTACTACTTTACCAGCAACAGCTTGGTTCGCATAATCATTGTAATCAGCTTTGGTCAAACCATAGCCTGCAAACAGTACACTATTTGCATTAAAAGCGAAGCCTTTCGCCGAAACACTTTTAGGCAATAGGAAAAAATCAGTCAAAGCCTCAGCAGGTTGACCATCTACTGTTAGTATTTGCGACAGACCATAAGATACAATATCAACAGGCTGAAAATAATCGCCTGCTACAGGAGCCTTTAAACCAATATTCTTGAAATGCTCTTTGATATAGTCGGCTGCCATCCAACCCCCTTTTTTGCCAGTTTCTCTACCCTCATATTCGTCAGAAGCCAATACTGACAAGTGCTTAAAAGCATTGTCTTTGTTTATGGTCTGACTAAATTTTATGGCGTCCTTATTTTGGGCAACAGCGCTGCAACCCATAAGTAATAAGAAACTCGAGTATAAAAGGTGTTTTTTCATGTCAGCTCGATTAGATTTTTAGGTTTTGTTCTTTTAACAGATGCTTAGCAGGAAATTTTTCCAACTCGTCCTTCATGTCTACCACCTTCAAATGGCGTGTTAATAAAGGTTGTTGTCATTTCCTTTGCAAGATCTTCTGATACAAATCTGGCAGGAATACATAAAACATTCGCATTGTTATGCTGTCTTGCTAAAGCAGCGAGTTCATTAAGCCAGCAAATTGCAGCCCTCACTTGTTGATGTTTGTTTGCCGTAATAGCTACACCATTAGCACTTCCACATACTAAAATGCCAAAAGTGTACTCTTCACTTTCAACTGCAGATGCTACTGGATGAGCGAAATCAGGATAGTCAACAGATTGACTGGAATGAGTTCCAAAGTCTTTAACCTCATAATCCGTTAAGTATGATTTTAATAGTTCTTTATATTCAAAACCTGCGTGATCTGCACCTATTGCAATTTTTATCTTTTTATCTGTTGACATTTTTAAACGATGTTATAATAATTAAATATTGTACTAAGCCTTTTTTACTTTGGCTACCCCATAAATATCTTTGTTTCTTTTCCGCTCAATACTAGCCGATATAAAGATACTTAACTCATATAATAAGAATAATGGAAGCGCTACCACAAGCATTGTAAATGGATCTGCAGTAGGTGTAATCACGGCTGCGATGATAAGAATAATCACAGCTGAATACCTTCTGCTTGAACGCATAAAAGCAGGAGTCATTATTCCAAGTTTTGACAAGATGTATATAATCACCGGTAACTGGAAAATAATACCTGAACCCAGTGTTAAGGTCATGATTGATGAAAGATACGAATCAATAGTGAAGGTGTTTTGAATCTCCGGACTGACAGTGAAGTTGACTAAAAAATTAACAGATAATGGGCAAATAATGTAATATCCAAATACTATACCTAAGAAAAACAGAAATGAGGCAAATGCTACAAAACCACTTGCAGACTTCTTTTCATTCTCATGTAGTGCAGGTTTTATAAATAGCCACAGTTCAAATAGTATGTAGGGGATACCGAGTATTATACCCGTCATCACACAGGAATTTAGCTGGAGTGTAAATTGGCCCGACATTTCTGTGTTGATAATTTTTGCATCAATCTTAGTAATACAAAAATCCGAACCAATAGATGGGAAACGCTCGTATAATTTACACATCATTCGATAGGTCCAGAAACTAGGATTCTTGGGTCCCATAATGATCGTATTGAAAATAAAATCAGTATAGTAAAATGCTCCAATTGTAAGTAACACAAGAACACCTAATGCACGCAATAAATGTTTTCTAAGTACGTCAATGTGGTCAAAGAAAGACATTTCCGCCTCTAATGTTTTTCCTTTTTCTTTTATAGCACCGATAAGGTCCCTTTTTTTAGTATCACTCATGTACGTTATTTGTAAAACAAAAATACCATTCTATTTTATTCAGAATGGTATTTACGTTTTAAATCTTATAAATAGTTTTTTCTATTCTGAAAATTCGAAGGTTTCCATAAACTTCGTGGTAAAATTACCAGCTCTAAAGTTAGGATCTTTCATCAATTTTAAGTGAAAAGGTATCGTAGTTTTTACACCTTCAATAACAAATTCACTTAAAGCACGCTCCATAGTACTGATTGCCTCTTCACGTGTTTGTGCAACACAGATTAATTTAGCAATCATAGAGTCATAGTTAGAAGGAATTTGATAACCAGCATAAACGTGAGTATCAACCCTAACACCATGGCCTCCAGGAGAGTGGAAGTTAGTTATTTTACCAGGACAAGGTCTGAAGTTGTTAAAAGGATCTTCAGCATTAATCCTGCATTCAATAGCATGCATATCAGGCATATAGTTTTTTCCTGAGATAGGAACGCCAGAAGCCACTTTAATTTGTTCTTTGATCAAATCGTAGTTAATCACCTCTTCTGTTACCGGATGCTCAACCTGAATACGGGTATTCATTTCCATGAAATAGAAATTACGGTGTTTGTCAACCAAAAATTCTATAGTACCTGCACCTTCGTATTGTACCGCAATTGCTCCTTTGATTGCAGCTTCACCCATTTTCTCTCTTAACTCGGGAGTCATGAAAGGAGATGGAGCCTCTTCAACAAGTTTTTGGTGACGACGTTGTATTGAACAATCACGCTCAGATAAGTGACAAGCCTTACCATATTGATCACCAATAATCTGGATCTCGATATGACGTGGATCTTCAATGTATTTTTCAAGATATAATCCGTCGTTGCCAAAAGCAGCACCAGATTCTTGCCTAGCACTATCCCATGCGTTTTCAAACTCTTCATCTTTCCATACCACACGCATCCCACGACCACCACCACCGGCAGTTGCTTTTAGGATAACAGGATAGCCCATTTCGTTGGCAATTGCTATACCCTCTTTAACGCTTTCAAGTAAACCTTCAGATCCAGGAATAGTAGGAACACCAGCTTTTTTCATTGTCTCTTTAGCCGACGCTTTGTCGCCCATTGAGTTGATTTGCTCAGGTGTTGCTCCAATAAATTTAATCCCGTAATCACGGCAAACTGAAGAGAATTTAGCATTCTCAGATAGAAATCCATAACCTGGGTGAATTGCATCTGCATTAGTTAATTCAGCAGCAGATATAATGTTAGGAATGCTCAGGTAAGAATCTTTACTTGGTGGCGGCCCGATACAAACAGCTTCATCAGCAAAGCGTACGTGTAAGCTTTCTCTGTCAGCAGTAGAGTAAACGGCTACCGTTTTAATGCCCATTTCTTTACAGGTACGAATAATTCGCAAAGCGATTTCGCCCCTGTTGGCAATTAATATTTTCTTAAACATATATTTTTCCTTTTCGTCATCCTGAATTTTCAGGAGTAGTATTTATTGATTTTTTGTCTTCAAGAATGCTACGCACTTTATCTCAATACCTTTATTAGGTACTAAATTTAGTATGACGGATTAAATTGGTTCTACTAAAAACAACGGTTGATCGTATTCTACTGGTGATGCATTATCAACAAGTACCTTTACGATTCTTCCAGAAACTTCACTTTCTATTTCATTGAATAATTTCATCGCTTCAATAATACAGATCACTTTACCTGTAGAAACCTCGTCACCAACGTTTACGAACAATGGTTTATCAGGACTTGACGAACGATAAAAAGTTCCAATCATTGGAGATTTAATAGTGATGTATTTTGAAGTATCATCAGCTGCAGGTGCTGCTGGAGCTGCCACCGCTTGTGGAGCTGCCACTGCAGGAATTGCAGACGTAACAACAGGAGCTGGAACAGTAGCATGAACAACTGTTGGGGTCTGATTTGTTTTAATAGTTATCTTGAAGTCTTCTTGCTCAATAGCGACTTCATTTACGCCCGAACGAGAAACAAATTTAATAAGTTCCTGAATTTGTTTGATATCCATTTTTTGGTGTTATTTTAAGAAAACAATGTGTTTTAGAATTAACTAAGTTATGATTAATTATTATAATAATCATTATGAGTTTACATTCAAAAAATCAATAAACGTGGCTCATAACGACTTAACAATCTTTAAGTTGTATTCTGGTTAAAAAAATTAATATGCCCATTTTAAATAAACTGAACCCCATGTAAAACCACCGCCAAAAGCAGCAAGTATAATGTTGTCCCCCTTCTTCAATTGGCTTTCCCATTCCCATAAACATAGTGGGATGGTACCATTTGTAGTATTACCGTAGCGCTGAATATTAATCATAACCTTTTCAGAACCAACACCCATTCTCGAAGCCGTAGCATCAATAATGCGTTTATTAGCCTGGTGAGGTACTAACCAGGTTACATCTTCTGATGTAAGGTTATTTCGATCCATGATTTCAGCTGCAACATCTGCCATATTGGTTACAGCAAATTTGAATACTGCCTGACCTTCCTGATAAACAGAATGTTCATTGTTGTCAATTGTTTCGTGTGATGCAGGTCGCGTCGAACCACCAGCTTTCTGGTGTAAAAACTGTCTGCCGGAACCATCACTTCTAAGGATAGAGTCCATAACTCCAAAACCTTCTTCATTTGGTTCTAAAAGAACAGCGCCGCAGCCGTCACCAAAAATAATACAAGTAGTGCGATCCTGATAGTTAATGATGGAAGACATTTTATCGCCTCCAACTACCAATACTTTTTTGTGCTTACCAGATTCAATGAATTGAGCTCCGGTTGAAACACCATAAATGAAACCAGAGCAAGCAGCCTGAAGGTCGTAACCCCATGCATTTTTTGCTCCAATTTTGTCTGCCAAAATATTAGCAGAGGCAGGGAAAGGTAAATCAGGGGTAGTAGTACAGAAGATAATTAGTTCAATTTCTTCAGCACTGATCCCACGTTTTTTAAGTAATCCATTAACAGCGTGAACTGCCATATCTGAAGTACCTAAACCTTCACCTTTTAGTATTCTGCGCTCTTTTATGCCTGTCCTGGATGTAATCCATTCATCCGTGGTGTCTACAATCGATTCTAGCTCTTTGTTTGTAAGCACGTATTCGGGAACGTAGCCATTAACAGCCGTAATCGCAGCATGAATTTTACTCATTTTTTGATATTAATTATTAAATGCGGCCTGTATTTTGCCTACCAAGCCTGTAGTAATCATGTCTCTCGACTGTAATATCATGTTTTTTACAGCCGTTGGACTAGAAATTCCGTGTCCAATAACAACCGGAGCATTTACTCCAAGAACCGGGCTTCCACCATAGTTCTCGTAATTAAAGCGGTCAAAGAATTCATCCTTTAAACCTCTCTTTAAAGTTAATACATAGAAAGATTCTGCAAGTTTAAGCATTACATTTCCAGTAAAGCCATCACAAACAACTACATCGGCCTTATCGTTAAATAAATCCCGTCCTTCTACATTACCTATGAAGTTAAACAAATTGGTGTCTTTCATCAAAGGGAAAGTTGCTAAACTGAGCATATTTCCTTTTTCATCTTCTTCACCAATGTTCATCAAGGCCACTTTTGGGTTATTAATACCCATCACATTTTCTGCGTACAAGCTTCCAAGCACACCAAATTGTAATAAAGTATCCGGCTTGCAATCAGCGTTCGCACCTACATCCACCATTAAACCTACTCCACCGCTAAGCTTGGGTAAAAAGGTAGAAAGACATGGTCTGATGATTCCCGGAATAGTTTTTACACTAAAAACGGCACCAACAAGCATGGCTCCCGAATTACCGGCGCTAGCAAATGAATCAAGTTTACCTTCTTTAAGTAAATTGAAACCTATAGAAATACTGGAATTAGGCTTCTGAACGATAGCCTTTGTGGGATGTTCACCCATACCTATTACCTCCTCGGTATGAACGTATTCAAAGAGACTCGGATCAAATCCGTTTTCGGAGAGTAAAGGTTTTATCTGCTGCGTATCTCCAATAAGCACTATTTGCTCACCTGGAGATAACAATGGATGGGCAGCTATTGCTCCTAAAACATTTGCTTTAGGAGCATAGTCTCCGCCCATTATATCGAGACCTATTTTCATAGTAAAAAATCAGTTTGTGTATAAGGTAAAATTACCCTTGTTTCCAGTCCCTAAGTTAAACTTTCAAAGACTTAAAACACAAACTATTTTTCAGAAAATTAACCTATTGAGGTGTTTTCAATAACTAATTTACCGTTGTAGTACAAGTTACCATCAACGTTGTAAGCGCGGTGAGGTGTGTGGATTGCACCTGTTGTTTGACAAGTAGCTAAAGAAGGAGCTTCTGCTTTATAGTGTGTTCTTCTTTTATCTCTTCTACTTTTAGAAATCTTGCGTTTTGGATGTGCCATTGCTGATTTATTTAATTATTATTTTAATTTTTTTAATGCTGCCCAACGTGGGTCATCATCTTGTTGTTCTTCTTCTTCGTTTTGTGTTCCGACAGAAAGACTTTCCAATCTTGCTATCATTTCCTGGTCGCATTTCTGGCCATCGCCATTCTGCTCGCAGATTTTTATATAAGGGACAGATACCGTAATAAATTCATAAAGAACTTCTGAGATATCTAATTCACTTTCTTTTTTATTGAGAACAATGATCTCAAGATCATCACTCTCTAGCTCATCTTCAGCAAATTTTACAATCTGCCTTTCCTGCACATTTATTGGTGCCCCAAATTCTGCTAAACACTTGTCGCAATCCAAAATTATAGATCCTTCAATGTGAATCTGCAAAATTAGCATTGTTTCTTGTTTGTCTAATTCAACGCTAGCTTTTAAATTACCTTTTTTTACTAAAGAGTATTCAAAAGCATCAAAAAAGCTGTTATCAATCTCAAAGTCAAACTGATGCTTGCCAATTTTTAAGCCTGTAAATGGGATTGAAAATTGTTTTAATGGTTTCAATTGTAACAAAATTTTAGCCCGCAAATGTAAGAATTAATTTGACATTTCTAAAATGTTATTGAAAAATAAAATCCTATTAATTTGCGTCATCTTTCATATCTGCAGCAGTTTCTATAATTTTCCCACCACTGCGTAATTGATTTTTTAATAATTCTTCCTGTTCTCTTCTGTTTTTCACGATGTGTGTAGCAGCAAAAATAGCTTCTATAAACGAAGTTGGATCAGCAAGATTCTTTCCTGCAATATCATATCCTGTTCCATGGTCAGGGGAGGTCCGTACGATTTTTAAACCAGCACTATAATTAACCCCTGTACTAAAAGCAATTGTTTTAAACGGAATCAAGCCTTGGTCATGATACATTGCCAGCACAGCATCAAATTGCTTGTAACCACCGTTACCAAAAAATCCGTCGGCCGGATATGGTCCAAAACAAATCACTCCCTTATCAAAAGCCTCCTGAATTGCAGGGGCGATAATATCAGCTTCTTCTTTTCCTAACAAACCATTATCGCCTGCATGTGGATTAAGACCCAGAACTGCAATTTTTGGTTTTTCTATCCAGAAATCTTTTTTCAGACTCTCATTCATCATCACCAATTTCTTTACAATTTTATCTTTGGTAATGCTGCTTGACACCTCAGTAATAGGAATATGCCCTGTTACTACACCAACACGAATATCTTCGCTTATTAGAAACATCAGCACATCATCACTGCCGCTGCGTTCTTGCAGGTATTCTGTATGTCCGGGGAAATTAAAAGTATCAGATTGGATATTATGTTTGTTTATTGGAGCGGTTACCAAGGCATCAATGTTTCCATTAATCAGGTCGTCGGTGGCTTTTTCTAAAGATAATAATGCGTACTTGCCGCCGATTTCATTAGAAACTCCTAAATCTATCTTTACATCTTCTTCCCAGCAATTAATCAGGTTCGCTTTTTTTGGATTAGCTGCATCAGCACTATTAATAACGTTAAAAACGAAATCACTTATTCCCAGTGCTTTGCGATGATAAGAAGCAACTTTAGTATGGCCGTAAACAATAGGTGTACAATAATCAAGTATGCGATTTTCAGACAAGGTTTTAAGAATAACCTCTAATCCTATCCCGTTTACATCACCTATACTTATACCGATTTTAATTTTATTGCTCATATCCAAATAGAAAATTTGGCGCAAATTACAGAATTTCACTTTAATCTTAGTCCGATACTAGTAAAACTTTACTTATTTTGCAGCTTTTAATAGATCAGGATATGAGTTTGGTAAAGGCAAAAAAACATTTAGGGCAACATTTTTTAACAGATAAAAACATTGCTGCAAAAATAGTAAATGGCCTTGTTCATACAGATAAGTACAAACAGGTACTTGAGGTGGGGCCGGGAATGGGAATCTTATCAGATATTTTATTAGAACGAACGGATCTTGAAACCTATCTTATTGATATAGATGTAGAGTCATATCGCTTTCTGAAAGATAAGTATCCTCAGCTAGGCGATAGGTTAATAAATGGAGATTTTCTGGCATTAAATCTTTCTGAGATTTTTCCTGCTAAGTATGCCATCATCGGAAACTTTCCTTACAACATTTCTTCTCAGATCTTGTTCAAGATTCTTGAAAATAGAGCGCATGTCGTTGAAATGGTTGGGATGTTTCAAAAAGAGGTTGCAGAACGTTGTGCTTCTAAAGAAGGCACTAAAGATTACGGTATTTTAAGTGTGTTGATTCAGGCTTATTATGATATTGAATACCTGTTTTCCGTTAAACCGGGTACATTTAATCCACCTCCAAAAGTAAATTCCGGCGTAATCAGGCTTAGTCGAAATAACGTAGAAACACTGCCATGTGATGAAAAGCTTTTCTGGCGCACAGTGAAAGCTGGATTTAACCAACGTAGAAAAACTTTACGGAATGCACTTTCTGGTGTTGTACCTAAAGATAAAATGGATGATCATCCGTTTTTTGATAAGCGTGCAGAGCAGCTGTCTGTTGCAAGTTTTATAGAGCTTACACAGCATTTGGCCTTCCTAACTAAGTAAACCTACTCCGCATAAAAAGAATTCTAAAAATGACCAAAGGGAAAATATTAATAGTTGACGATCTGCATCCGGCATTTAAAGAAAGTGCCATTGCATTGGGATACGAAGTAAATGATCAGCCGTTAATCACAAGGGCCGAAACGCTTGCTGTAATTGCTGAATACGAAGGAATAGCTGTCCGCACAAAGTTTTTAATTGATAAAGAACTTTTAAGTGCAGCAACTAAGCTAAAGTTTGTGGCAAGAGCAGGTGCGGGTTTAGACAATATAGATGAGGTTTTTGCAAAAGAAAAAAATATCCAACTGCTAAATGCTCCGGAAGGAAACATGGATGCAGTAGGAGAGCACGCTACTGGTTTGTTGTTGTCGCTTATGAATAACTTTCGCAAAGCAGATATTGAAGTGCGAAATGGCGTTTGGGACAGAGAAGGTAGTCGTGGATTTGAACTGAAAGGTAAAACCGTAGGTATAATAGGCTATGGCTTTATGGGCCGAAGCTTTGCAAAAAAAATGGCTGGCTTTGAAGTTAACGTTATTGCTTACGACAAATATAAAACAGGCTTTACAGATACTTACGCCAAAGAAGTAAGCATGGAAGAGATTGTAAAGCAAAGCGATGTACTCAGCTTACACATTCCCCTAACAAAAGAAACCAGACAAATGGTTGATGAAGAGTATCTCCTTCATTTCCGCAAACCTATATTTTTCATCAATACCGCAAGGGGTGAGGTAGTAAATACCAAAGCAGTTTTAGGTGCCATTAAGGCAAATAAAATACTTGGAGCAGGACTGGATGTACTGGAAGTAGAGAAATTCCCAGCTTTAGGAACTCAGGACTGGTATCAGGAGCTAGTTAAATCCGACAAAGTGATACTAACCCCGCATGTTGGCGGCTGGACTTTCGATTCGTATCGTAAAATATCAGAAGTGCTTGCGGGGAAGTTAAGCAGCTTATAATTTTTGTATCCAAACATTGTCAGCAGGGCTGGCATCCATAAAAATGCCTCCGTCTAATGTAATCGATTGCACGGGGGCATTTACATTAACCTCAAAAAAAGTCTCCTTACGGTTGTTTTTCCAGGCTAATGGAGTTTGGTGCAATAGCTGTTCCTTGCCATCTGCAAAAGTTACTTTTATATCAAATGGCACAGCAAACCCTCCTGTGTTTTTTACAGAAACGGTATAGTTTTTGCCTTTTATGGTAACCTTTGAAATAGCAAGGTCTATGTAGTTATTGCTAAAGAACCAGCTATTCCAAAACCAGTTTAAGTTTTGTTTTGTAGCATCATTAATGGAATAAAAGAAATCCCATGGAATAGGATGCTTACCATTCCAACGACTCATGTAAGTCCGTAATGCTTTTCCGAACATCTCATCGCCAAGCATATCTTTAAGGGCTAAATAGGCCAATGAGGGCTTGCCATAGGCATTATTCCCGTAGCCTGCATCAGATACCTGTGTTGACATGGAAATGATCGGTTGATCTTGTTCTGTTGAAGGATCAGATATCCATTTTTTTACGCGAAACTTCTTATAATTCTCAGCAGCTTTTTCTTTACCTAATTGCTGCTGACCGATCAAGTATTCCAGCGTTGTGGCCCAGCCCTCATCCATAAAAGCATAGCGTGTTTCATTGGTGCCCATGTAAAAAGGAAAGTAAGTGTGAGCAACTTCGTGGTTAAGTACAAATTGCGAAAATTCAAGATCAGGAGTGCTGGAGTCATTAATCATCATCGGATATTCCATATCAGCAAACCCTTGAAAAGCGGTCATTTTTGAAAATGGATAGGGTACTCCCGGCCAATTGCTCGAAAACCAATCCAGCGCAAGGCGCCCCCATTCAACAGCATGATGGAAGTCATTGGCAGCTTCATTATATGCTGCCTGAACACTAGCTCTTCTATTTGTTTTTTTGTCAACCACTACACTTGCGGCATCCCACACATAAGTACTGCTTAGAGAAAATGTAACGTCAGTTATATTGTTGACTTCGAATTTCCAGGTATTGCCATCCTTTTGTTTGGTTACAACACCCTTTTTCATTTCTTCGGCAGTAGCAATGTGGATTACTTCGTCAGAGGTGTACGATTTTTTTAGTCGTGATGCATATTCCGGTTCCAGTACATCATCCGGATTTAATAAATCACCGGTTGCCCAAACTACGTAGTTTTTTGGTGCTTTAACCGCGAGTTTATAGTCGTTAAAATCATTATAAAATTCAGTTCTATCGGTGTGCGGTATCATATCCCATCCATTGTAATCATCATAAACAGATATTCGCGGGTAAGCATAGGCAACAAAAAGAGAGGTGTTGTCAATTTGTCCTTCCCGGCCACTTTGTTTTGATAAAGGATAGTTCCATTCAATTACAAATGTTGCTGACTGACCTGGAAGTAAGGCCGTCTTAAGTGCAACACTGGCAACAGTACCCCAGCCAGCGCTGTTCACTTCAAGGGTTTTGCCATTTACTGCAAGCGCTGTGATTTCTAGTCCAGAGGTTAAATAATCAGCTAAAACATAGCCGGCTCTTGGTGCCTCTGGCTTATGAATATTATTTACAAATCTTATTGCTGCCGATTTTAGCGTATCTGGACTATTGTTAGTGTAGATAATTGTTTCTTTTCCGGTAACGATCCTGGTTTTTTCGTTTACTGATACCTGAATGTCGTACTTTCCATTGTTTTGCCAGTAATTTTTGCCGGGGTTCCCGTCATATGAACGTGTCCCTTTCTCGTAAGCATTTTTTATATTTCTAGGGGTATATAATTCTTGCCCACTAACTGTAAATGAAGTCATTAAGAAAAGAAATAGTGCTTTTAACGTGTTCATTTTATACTAGTTAACTTATTGTAAATATAAAAATAGCCTTATTTTATTCATAACTACATCATTTTAGGTCAATAATTTGTTTTTGTGGTATTACCCTATTATCTTCGTTTTAATTGAAGCAAGACTATGTAGGTTAAAAAGCCCATATAGTCTTGTTTGTTTTTTAGAGTAATTAACAAAATAAACGAGCTATGACAGAGGTAACATATTATACCCAAGATGGTTTAGAGAAACTAAAGGAAGAAGTACATTATTTAAAGACTACCGGAAGGCAGTTAATATCTAAAGCAATAGCTGAGGCGAGAGATAAAGGTGACCTTTCTGAGAACGCGGAATATGATGCAGCAAAAGAAGCCCAAGGATTACATGAAGCCAAAATATCTAAGCTTCAAGCAACACTTGCAACAGCTAGGTTAATTGATGAATCGAAACTAGACACTTCTAAAGTACTGGCATTATCAATCGTTAAGATCAAAAATCTTAAAAATGGTGCAACCATGAGTTACCAATTGGTAGCTGAAACGGAAGCAGATTTAAAAACAGGGAAAATCTCTGTGAAATCTCCTATTGCACAAGGCTTGCTAGGTAAATCTGTCGGCGATAGAACAGAAATTCAGGTTCCTGCAGGTAAAATTGAATTCGAAATACTAGAAATCACCAGATAAAATCCAAAAACATGTCAAGCATATTTTCAAAAATTGTGAATGGTGATATTCCGGCGCATATTGTTGCAGAAACCAGTGAATTCCTTGCCTTTTTAGATGTAAGTCCATTAGTAATGGGGCATGTTCTGGTTATCCCTAAAAAGGAAATCGATTACATCTTTGATATGGATGACGAAAGTTATTTCGGGTTAACATTATTTGCCAAAATAGTAGCTAAAGGATTAAAAGAGGCCTTCCCTTGTAAGAAGGTAGGTGTCGCGGTAATTGGACTTGAAGTACCTCATGTACATATTCATTTAATCCCGATGAACGCAGTAAATGATATGAATTTTAGTAGGGAAAAGCTGAAACCTACGAACGAGGAATTAGCAGAAGCAGCCGCTAAAATTAAAGCCGCGCTATCCCACGATTAAAAACTTTATTTTATACTACCTGAAAGGCAGCGTCTAAAAACGCTGCCTTTTTTTGTTGATGTAGACCTTAGATTTTGTATATTGTAATACACACAAATAAAATTCTATGAGAACATTATTATTAATGCTTTTCTTGCCCTTTTTTGGTTTTGGGCAAGGAAGCCAAAATGACTCGTCGAGCGGACAGGTTATTCAAGACAGTATTTCAGGTACTTCAATTATTTTAAAGGAAGGGAATATTCTTTTTAAAAAGGTTTATGCCTCCAATCTTGAAAAGGAGGCTTTGAGTGAGAAGCTGGGGACATTACTTTCAATAATGAAGGGCTTTAAGACTAACAACGAGATATATCAGACAGATGATCAAATTATAGGTAGACTTTTCAGACATAAGTTTAATGTCAATAAATACGATATTTCTTCACTTAGCGCCTCAAGTTTACTCTATGCGCCATTTAACGCGGTGGTTATTGTGCAGATAAAGGATTTTAAATATCAAGTAATAATATCTAATATAGGCATTGGAGAAGTTGATGCCGATAGTTTAAAGCACAGACCAACAAACGACATGATGCTTGAAACCTTTATGACTGAGAAAAAAGGAAGTAAACTAAAGTCGAGGAAAGGATATGTGAAATTGGCTCAGATTTTAAATCAGGAATTTTCAGATTTATTTGATCTGCGAAAATCAAATCTGGCTGCCGATTTTTAATTATTAACCAAGGAGGTTGTCTAAAAAGTACAATAGAATAACATTATATTTTTTAGATAACCTCATTTTTTATTAAACCCTTTATTTTAACTTCTCGTTGTTTTTATGTCTTTCCGCATCGCGGATGTTCTTTTTAACAAGGTTTTTTTCTAATGCGCTAGTCAAATCAATACCTGTTTGATTGGCAAGACAAATCAATACAAAAAGAACATCAGCCATTTCATCACCTAAGTCAACGGCTTCATCACTTTTCTTAAATGATTGCTCGCCATATTTTCTCGACATGATTCTGGCTACCTCACCAACCTCTTCCATTAAAATGGCAGTATTTGTTAATTCATTAAAATATCTGATTCCAGTAGTATTTATCCATTGGTCTACAGTTTTTTGTGCTTCCTCTATTGTCATTTTAGTCCTGATCTTCTTTAAGTTCTGCTCTTAACCGAGCATTAATATCAATTTTGGGGTTCTCTAACAAATAAACGGATGTTCCGTGCTCTCGAGCCATTTTGTTTTTAATAGAGTTGATTTTGGTTACCCGTTCAAATATAGGCTTTTCCACTTGTCGATCGGGGTCATCATCATCGATACTGTTAACTAGAATAACAGTTTTAATTTGTTTGTCGAGATTAACCCAGGTCATATAGTCTGCATTGAAGGAAACAGCATTAATGTTTTTAAACTTGGAATAATGATTTATAGCACCAGCCTCTCCGTAATTGTCACAAAGAATAATCACCTTTTCTTGTTCCGGAATCGTTTTGTATACCTCATCTACAATGGCTGCTAGTTCCTTCCAACCCAACATATCTGCAAAATCCTGAGGGAGGTGATGGTTTTTTCCATCTTCCCATCTTAAGACGCCTACCTTTTCAAACTTCTTTTTTTTGAGCGTAATCTGTTGAGGTGTTAATATCGGATAAGCAAATGGAAGAACTAGAAAGAACGTCCCCACTGCGGTAATTAAAGGGACAACTTTCAGATACCTTTTCCATCCGTTTTTTAACAAAGCGGCAAGATAAACGGAGCCCGAGGCCAATAAAACCGGATAAAGTCCTGCCGCATAGTATCCCTTTGCCCTAAACCAGGTGAATAAGGCAATCGTAATGACGTAACTTAAACCAATCCATCTAAAATCTTTAAAAGGTTTGTAAACAAAAAAGGCAAATGCTGCAGCAAGTAAAATCCAGAGGTCGCCAATATAGTAGAGCAGCTGATCTTTAAGGAAATCTATACGATTTATTTTGTCGAGCTGGGTTACAGCAAGCTCTCTCATGTGTTTAACTACAGGAAAATGGTTCTCATACTGCCATAAAAGATTGGGTAAAACGAGGAGCAAGCCTAGTGCCATGGCATAGTATAAGTGTTTGATTATAAATATATATCGTTGGCGGGACAAAGAAAACCCAAGGATTAAACCGATAACCAAAAATGCGATGCTGTACTTGTTCAAAAAACCTATTGCAATGGCAATTATTGCATAGTAGATAAATCTGGGTTTGTTAGTAATAACATATCTTATGAAGTAGTAATAGGTGGCAGTCCAACATAGGATGTCAAAAGCATTGGGCTGAAACAGCATGTCTAAACGAGCTATCGCGCAAGCAAACAGGGCCACCATGCATAAAGTTTTGGCAAACAGATCTCCTTTCAGTTCTTTTACAATACGCCAGGCATATATAAGGGTTCCGGCACCTATACAGGCAGTAAGCAGTCGTATAACGAAAACACTGCCGCTAAGTTTTTTTATAATCAAAGCAAAAATAGAAGTAACCGGAGGGATTGATTGAAAGCCCCATGCAAGATGATTTGCCTGATCTAAATGTAAAAACTCATCGCGATGTAGCTCATAAACCGAATTAATCAGAAAGCAATGTAAAAAAAGCTTCAATACAACAAAAGATGCTAAAACAGTAGTTTCAGTGTTGGGTTTTTGGAATCTCATGTCAAGAGATTTAGTTGTTTGACTAATCTTAATTAAAACTACATAATAATTTAGGATGAAAACAGAACTGTCATGAAATAAAGTTTTTGGATAACGCCACAGTCAGTTTTGATACAGTCCATCTTGACTCCACCATTTCTCTAGCAAAACGTGGACTAGACATGGACTCACTGTGGACTGACTATCAAATCTACTTAGGTAGATTTAAGGCGTCTTACAGAAAATATTACTCCTTGTTTTTGGTGTCGATGTTGATGGTAACCGGACCATCGTTTACAAGACTTATTTTCATGTCTGCCCCGAATATTCCAGTTTGAATTTCCTTATTTAGTAAGGAAGAAAGCTGTTTGATCATTGTTTCGTATAGAGGCACTGCCTTGTCGGGTCTGGCTGCTCTTGTAAAACCGGGTCTGTTGCCCTTTTTGGTAGAAGCAAATAGGGTAAACTGGCTAACCAGCAAGATATTGCCATCGATATCAGCAAGTGCTTTATTCATCAGTCCATCGGTGTCGCCGAAAACCCTCATGTTGACGATTTTTTGCGCCAGCCATTCCAAGTCTTCCTGTGCATCAGCATCTTCAATACCTAGCAGAACCAGGAAGCCGTCATCAATAGCGCCTGTTATTTTGCCATCTACTTTACATGTAGCTTCGGTAACTCTTTGGATAATAGCTCTCATAAAGGCTAAGCTCTTGTTTCGTTTCCGTTGTAAATACTTAGGTAACTTTCGTATCTGCTGAGCTCTATTTCACCGTTCTCAACTGCTTTTATAACAGCACAGCCAGGTTCATTAACATGTCGGCAGTTGTTGAATTTACATTTGTTCATCAAATCCCTCATCTCCCTGAAATAATGACCAAGTTCTTCAGGCCTGATGTCAAATATGCCCAGTTCTCTGATACCTGGTGTATCGATAAGGTAGCCTCCGAAAGGTAAAGTATGCATTTCGGCAAAGGTAGTTGTATGTTGACCTTTGTCGCTAGCTTCAGATATTTCGCCGGTTTTAATGCTTCTGCCGGGTAGTAACGCATTAATTAAACTTGATTTTCCTACACCTGAATGTCCGGAAAACAAAGTCGTTTTATCTTTTAGTAGACTTTCTATCTGAGGGATATTGGTGCCTTCTATAGCCGATACGGTATAGCATGGGTAGCCAATGTTTTCATAAATAGAGGCGTATTCTGCTAAAATGGCTAAGCCATCCTCATTAAAGAGATCCAGTTTATTGAAAATCAGTACTGCTGGGATAGAATAAGCTTCGGCAGTTGCCAAAAAGCGATCAATAAAACCTAAAGAGGTGCGGGGAGAGGCAAGTGTAACCACCAGAAAAGCCTGATCCATATTAGCCGCAATGATTTGTGCCTGTTTCGATAAATTAATCGACTTACGGATAATGTAGTTTTTTCTGTCGTGCAATTTATAGATGACCCCGTTGTCCGAATTCGGTTCAAGTTCAAATTCCACCTGATCTCCAACCGCAATGGGATTTGTGGTTTGAATACCCTGAATTCTGAATTTGCCCTTAATACGGCAGTCGTAATCGGTGCCATTTTCTGCATGCACCTGATACCAGCTTCCTGTTGATTTAATTACTAATCCTCGCATATAAAGGTGTAAAGGTAAGAAATTGTATTTAGTACTTAGTAGGTAGTATTTAGTACTTAGACTAGGTGTGAATTGAATGGGTATTTAGAAAGGAGTATTTGGTAAGTAGTATTTAGTACTTAGACTAGGTTGGAATTGAATGGGTTTTTGGCTTAGGGCTGGTTATACATTTTGTCTAAGTACTAAATACTACCTACTAGGTACTAAACAACAATCGCTAACCCAAAATATTTTTCTAATCATTTGCTAATTAGAAAAATATAACTTTACTTTACACCATCGCACAGTAAGTGTAAAAAACACAATGTATATGACTTCAACAATTACAACCACTACCACAACCACCGGGATTGCTCGGAGGAAGGTAAGCTAATGGTGTAACTGAGAAAAATAAAAACCACGAAAAGCGCCTTCCTCTAAACCGGGAAGGCGCTTTTTTTATAACCAACAACTATGAATATTTTAAAATTTGGAGGCACATCAGTCGGTTCTGTCGAAAGCATAAGCGCTTTGATAGAAATACTTAAGCCACTACAGGGAGATGAGAACCCTATAGTAGTTTTATCAGCAATGGGCGGTGTGACCAACGCATTACTTGACATGGCGGAAAATGCCCGGAACCTAAGAGACTACGGCGACGCATTGAAGCTTGTTGAGGAGAAACACTTTAAGGTAATTAGAACTTTATTACCTGCAGGAGCACAAAATCCGGTGCTCACTAAGCTTAAAATTTATTTCAATGAGCTGGAAGATATTTTGCAATCTGTATATAATCTTCGTGAGCTCAGCGCTCAAACAAGAGACTTGATTCTTAGCTATGGAGAGCGTTGCTCTACTGTAATGATCAGTCATATTGCTAAGCGACAATTTCCTGATGCGCTTTATGTGGATGGAGCTGAGCTAATTAAAACTGACAGTAATTTTGGCCAGGCTAAGGTAAATACTTACATGACCGAGATGCTCATCAATGATTTTTATGAAGCCAATAATAACAAAATGTTGTTTGTTACAGGTTTCATTTCGAGCAATGATGAGGGACGTGTTACCACACTTGGTCGTGGTGGTAGCGATTATACAGCCGCAATATGGGGAGCAGCCTTGAATGCGTCTGAAATACAGATCTGGACTGATGTTGATGGCATGCTAACCGCTGATCCACGTATCGTTAAAAAAGCTTTTTCATTACCTGAATTAAGCTATACAGAGGCAATGGAGCTATCTTACTTTGGTGCAAAGGTGATCTACCCTCCAACAATGATACCTGCCTTTTTAAAGAAGATTCCAATAGTAATCAAAAATACATTCAACACTGCTTTTGCAGGAACATATATTAAACACGGTGTAAGCCCTTCGAACCTTCCGATAAAGGGAATCTCATCGATTGACGAGATCAGCGTTTTAAATTTATCTGGAAGTGGCATGGTGGGCAAAGCAGGCTTTAGTGGCAGGTTGTTCTCTATGCTTTCGCGCGAGCAGGTCAACGTTGTGTTGATTACTCAGTCGTCGTCTGAGCACAGTATTACCTTTGCTGTGAAACCGGCTGATTCTTTAAAAGCGTTGTCGTTAATTAATAAAGAATTTGAATTGGAGCTTCAAGCCAGAAAACTGGAATATCCTGAAGTAGAAAACGGTTTGTCTGTTGTAGCAATAGTTGGCGAAAACATGAAACGCACACCGGGTATGTCTGGCAAATTGTTTAGTGCACTTGGACGTAATGGAGTAAACGTTAGGGCTATTGCCCAAGGCTCTTCGGAGTACAATATTTCGGTAATTATCTCAAAAACTGATTTATCTAAAGCAGTAAATGCTATACATGATGCATTTTATGCAGATCTTAAGAAAACGTTGCATATATTTTGTCTTGGAACCGGAAACATAGGAAAAACCCTGTTCAAACAGCTTCAGGATCAAATGCCTTTCCTTGCCGATAATAACGATCTGCAAGTTAAGGTTATGGGAGTAAGCAATACCCGTAAAATGTATCTTGACCCAAGAGGTATCGATCTTAATACCTGGGAAGAGGATTTGAATAGTCAGGATACCAAAGCAAGTTTGCCCGATTTTATCAGACGAATGAAAGCAATGAACCTGCCAAACTGTGTATTTGTAGACAATACTGCAAGTCATAATCCGGTTGAGTTTTATCTCGATATTTTGCAGTCGAGCATTTCTGTAGTTACTTGTAATAAATTAGGAAACTCCGCAGATTACGAGCAATATGCCGCCTTTAAAAAAGCAGCAAGAACTTACGGTGTCGACTTTTTCTATGAAACCAATGTTGGGGCAGGTTTGCCAATCATCCGTACACTTAAAGATTTGATGTTAAGCGGTGATAAGGTTGGTAGCATTGAGGCTATTTTATCTGGTACTATATCTTACATCTTTAACAACTATAAAGATGGAGTTCTGTTTCATGAGGTGGTAAAAGAAGCTCAAGAAAAAGGTTATACAGAGCCTGATCCAAGAGATGACCTTAATGGTAAAGACTTTATGCGTAAAATGCTTATTCTGGCTCGTGATGCTGGATATGCATTGGAAGAAAAGGATATTGAACTGGAAAATATGTTGCCTCCATCATGTATGGCTGCAGAAAGTGTAGCCGATTTTTATAAAGAATTGAAAAATAACTCAGCATACTTTGAGAACCTGAAAAATCAGGCTACTAAAGACAATAAAGTACTTAGATATATTGGTAAGCTTGAAGGCGGAAAGGTTTCTATCAACCTACAAATGGTTGATGAAGATCATCCTTTCTATACACTTTCAGGTAGCGATAACATCATCTCATTTACTACCAATCGATATAAAGACAGGCCATTAGTAGTAAAAGGACCAGGCGCAGGTGCAGAGGTAACTGCCGCAGGTGTATTTGCTGACATTATAAACGTAGGTAAACGATGAGAAATTCTATAAATGTTTTCGCTCCGGCTACGGTAGCAAATGTGGTTTGCGGATATGATGTTTTGGGCTTTGCTGTAAATCAGCCGGGCGATGAGGTAATTATGAGCCTTACTGAAGGTAAGGGCATTAACATTTCAAAAATTACAGGTGATGATGGTAAATTGCCATTAAACCCTGCAAAAAATACAGTAAGTGCAAGTGTACAACATTACTTGAATCACATAGGGAAACCTGATTTGGGTGTTGACATTGAACTTCATAAAAAGATGCCAATTGGAAGTGGACTTGGTTCAAGTTCGGCAAGTACTGTGGCTGGTTTGTTTGCTATAAATTCATTATTGGGTAATTTGTTGACTAATAAAGAGCTGGTTCCTTTTGCCATGAAAGGGGAGGAATTGGCTTGTGGTTATGGTCACGCAGATAATGTTGCACCTGCCCTTATGGGTGGTTTTGTGTTGATCAGAAGCTATCAGCCATTAGATATCATTGGTTTGCCTTTTCCTGAAGAAATGCATGCTGCAATAGTTTATCCTGAGGTTGATGTGCCGACAAAAGATGCACGTCAGATGATTCGCTCTAAAGTGTTGTTAAAAGATGCGGTTACTCAATGGGGAAATGTAGCCGGTTTAGTTAGTGGCTTGTTTATGAAGGATTATGATTTGATTGGAAGAAGCATGACAGATATACTTGTTGAGCCTACTCGCTCTATCTTAATCCCTGATTTCTATAAACTTCGTACTATTGCAATGAAAGCCGGAGCTGTAGGTTTTGGTATTTCGGGCTCTGGTCCGTCGGTATTTGCGCTTACAAAGGATGCAGATACGGCAAATAAGATCACCGAGAAGTTAAAGCAGCATTTACAGAGTATTTCTATAAATAGTTTGTCTTTTGTTTCGGAAGTAAATAAAAAGGGGCCAATTATATTGGATTAGGGAGTTGTTAGTATTTAGTAGGGAGTAATTAGTATTTAGACATCCGTGCTTAATAATTGTGTTAGCACTGGTGTATAAATCTTATAAATCTTAATTTAAAAACCATGTCTAAATACCACCTGCTAAATACTAACAACCTCCTAATAAGTACGATCGTCTAAATACTAATTACTACCTACTAACTACTAAAACAATGAAATTATACAGTACTAACAACCATAGTTTAAGTGTAGACTTTGAAGCAGCTGTTTTTAACAGCATGCCTTTGGATAAAGGGTTATATATGCCAGTCAGCATTCCTAAACTAGATAAAGAATTTATTGAAAACATTGACCAATTTTCACTGTCAGAAATTGCTTTTAAAGTAGCCTCGGCTTTACTTAAAGGAGCAATGCCTGAACAGGATCTGCAAATTATTATTGAGGATGCCATCAATTTTGAAGCTCCTGTAGTTGAACTTGATCAGAATACCGCTGTACTAGAGTTATTTCATGGCCCATCGCTTGCCTTTAAAGACTTTGGCGCCAGATTTATGAGCCGTATTATGGCTTACTTTTTAAAAGACAATGAGAAAACGCTGGATGTACTTGTTGCTACATCAGGCGATACAGGGGGCGCTGTAGCGTTAGGTTTTTTAGGTGTACCAAATACCAGGGTAACCATCCTTTACCCTAAAGGAAAAGTGAGCGAGATACAGGAACTGCAGCTTTGTACAAACGGACAAAACATTCACGCAATAGAAGTAAATGGAACTTTTGATGATTGCCAGAGCCTAGTTAAACAAGCTTTTGCAGATGACGAGCTGAATGCTAAATTAAGGCTAACTTCTGCAAACTCGATTAATATTTCGAGGTTAATCCCCCAAACATTTTACTACTTTAATGCTTACGCTCAGTTAAAAAGACAAGGCAAAACTGAAGTTGTGTTTTCTGTGCCAAGTGGGAATTTCGGAAACATTGCTGCGGGGCTTTTAGCTTATAAAATGGGCTTGCCTGTAAAGAAATTTATAGCAGCAACCAACGTAAATGATACCGTTCCGAGGTTCTTAGAAACAGGTATTTATGAAACTAAACCCTCTGTACAGACTTACTCTAACGCGATGGATGTTGGTGCACCTAGCAATTGGGTAAGGATAATGGATTTGTTTAAAAACGACAAGGAAGCATTGCAACGGGTTGTACAGAGCTATCGTTTTACTGATGAAGAAACCTTGAAAGGTATTAATGCAATCTATGACCAGTTCAATTACATAGCTTGTCCGCATACTGCAATAGCATGGCTTGCTTTGCAGCAGTATAAAGCGCAAAATGCTGATAGTAATTATACAGGTGTATTTCTTTCCACAGCGCATGCTTGTAAGTTCCCTGACGTTTTTCCGGAAACGATAAAAGCTAAGATTGAGTTCCCGGATCAGGTAAAGGATTTGTTAGCTAAGCCTAAAAAGGCAGAAAACATGAATACAGATTACGAATCTTTTAAAGCGTATTTGAGGAGGTATTAGGGGCAGTATTAGTATTTAGTAGGTAGTACTTAGTATTTAGATCTGGGACCTTACCTTTAATTGAAGAACTGTGTCTAAATTTAAAAACTATGTCTAAATACTAAGTACTACCTACTAAAAAACTACTTCTTACTAAATCTCATAATAGCGATATCGCCCATCATAAAGTTAAGGGTGGTATCGCTAGTTACTGAATAAGTACCAACTTTCTTTAGCATTTCCAGGAATGTTGATTCACCTTCGCCTGGACAAGCCATTTTTGTCATTGCAAACGGGGCGGTGAAGTTGATGTTTGTATCGTCGGCTACAAGTGCACCAGAGTAAGAGTTGCAGCTGGTATTGCCACTGAATTTTTTCTCTGTTATTTCAAACTTAATGGTAGGTTTTTTACCTGGATATAAGCCGTTAAATGCTATTCTCGGACCAGAAATATAATTAAGTTCCCAAGTTCCACTCAATTGAGATAAATTGCCAGTTCCTATTGTTCCAGATTTCATAGTTGTACAGCCGGCAAGCGCACTTGCAATTACAAGTGTAAGTATTATCAGTTTTTTCATAGGATTACAATTAGTGTTGTCACCACTAAGGTACAAAGAGTAATTTAAAAATAGGAATATTAAGGTTTAAAGGGGGAGCTATGTTCGGGGATGTTTTTAATACAGCATCGTCATCCTGAAATAAATTTGCTTCGCAGCGTTTTCGAGATCGGGATGACGATGGTGTTGGCGATATGGTTTATTTACAGCTTAAATTAGATCTTTAAATAAACTCTAATTTAAAATATAGCTTGTGCTATTTTTTTAGTAGGCTCTGGATTACTCATTGTATAGAAATGCAATACAGGTGCACCAACCTGAATTAACTCTTTGCATTGTTGTATCATCCATTCTATACCAATCTCTTTTACTTGCTTTTCATCTTTACATGCCTGAACTGCTTCAGTTAGTTCCTCTGGAAGATCGATATGAAATACCTTTGGTAAACTAATCAGTTGCTTAGATGATGTGATCGGTTTTAAACCCGGAATGATCGGGACATTGATGCCGTTTTCTCTGCACTGCTGTACAAAATTCACATATTTGCTGTTGTCAAAAAACATCTGGGTTACAATAAACTCTGCACCCATGTCGACTTTTTGTTTCAGGTATTTGAAATCAGCTTTCAAATTAGGGGCCTCAAAATGCTTCTCCGGATAACCGGCAACACCTATACAGAAATCTGTTTTAAATGCAGAATGATCTTCGTGAAGGTATTTCCCAACGTTCATGTCAGTTACTTGCTGAAGCAAATCTGTGGCAAAGGCATGCCCTCCCGGGGTAGGGATAAAAGAAGAATCCGCATGTCGGGCATCTCCTCTTAATACCAGTACATTGTCGATACCAAGGAATTGAAGGTCAATTAATGCATTTTCAGTTTCTTCTTTGGTAAAACCACCACAAATCAAGTGAGGTACTGCATCTACTTTGTATCTGTTCATGATTGCAGCACAGATAGCTACTGTACCAGGCCTTTTGCGATAAGAAACTTTTTCTAGCAGACCGTTACTGTGTTGTTTATAGATGTAGTCTTCTCTGTGATAAGTTACATCTATAAATGGAGGGTTAAACTCCATTAGCGGGTCTATTGCTTTGTAAATTTCATCTATGCTTTTGCCTTTTACAGGCGGTAATAGTTCAAATGAGAACAACGTTTTACCGTTAGCATTTTTTACATGATCTATAATTTTCATTGTAATGGCTCGTATTGTGTTGGTTCGGTTTTAATTGAATTAATAGGCTAAATTTGGGCTTAACCATCTTTCTACTTCTTCTACAGGCATGTCTTTTCTTACTGCATAATCATCAATCTGGTCTTTGGTTATTTTACCAAGGCCAAAGTATCTTGATTGTGGGTGGGCAAAGTAAAAACCACTTACTGCTGCGGTAGGATGCATTGCGTAGCTTTCGGTTAAACGTAAGCCAATTCTTTTTTCTGCATCAAGCAATTCAAATAAGGTGCCTTTTTCTGTATGTTCCGGACAGGCCGGGTAACCTGGTGCCGGACGAATACCTGCATATTCTTCTTTAATCAACGCCTCATTATCCAGACTTTCATCTTTTGCATAACCCCAGTAGTCTTTACGCACCAGCTCATGCATTTTCTCAGCAAAAGCTTCGGCAAGCCTATCGGCTAATGCTTTGGCCATAATGCTATTGTAGTCATCGTAGTTAGCTTCAAATTCAGCTACCATTTCATCACAGCCAATTCCTGTGGTGAGTGCGAAGCCACCAAAATAATCGGGAACACCAGTTTCTTTTTGAGCAATAAAATCTGACAAGGCATAGTAAGGCTGTCCGGCAACTTTTTCAGCCTGTTGGCGTAACGTGTGGATTACAACCTCCTTACCTTCTACATCAAGCACAATGTCATCACCTTTTGCATGTGCAGGCCAGAAACCGATTACAGCTTTTGCGGTAAGTAATTTTTCGTCAACAATCTTTTTTAATAACGCTTTGGCATCACTAAAAAGCTTTTTAGCTTCATCACCAACAACTTTATCTTCAAGGATACGTGGGTAACTACCGCGCAATTCCCAGGTTTGGAAAAAAGGAGTCCAGTCTATATAAGGTACAAGTTCTTCAAGAGGATAGTTCTCAAATACTCTCGTTCCTGTGAAAGAAGGAGCAGGAGCAACTAAAGCAGTATCTATCTTAAAGTTGTCTTGTCTGGCTTGTTCAATTGTTTTAAAGCGCTTATCTGAGCGTTTATTTAAGTGAGCCTCACGAGCTTTATCATATTCTTCACGGATACCCTGGATGTATTGATCACGGGTATCTTTATTCATTAAAGTACTGCATACGGTTACACTTCTCGAAGCATCAAGTACATGTATAGCAGGGCCAGAATAGTTAGGCGCAACTTTAACAGCAGCATGGATTCTTGAAGTTGTAGCGCCACCGATAATTAAAGGAATAGTGAAGCCTTCGCGCTCCATTTCTTTGGCAAAGTGTACCATTTCATCAAGAGAAGGGGTAATTAAACCACTCAATCCAATAATGTCAGCATTTATTTCTTTGGCTTTTTTAATGATCTCCTGTGCAGGAACCATTACGCCCATATCAACGATTTCGAAGTTATTACAAGCTAAAACTACACCTACAATGTTCTTCCCGATATCATGAACATCACCTTTAACAGTTGCCATTAATACCCTACCTGCAGATGAATTCTGATCCTGATCTGGGTTGTCAAGTTTCTCTTGTTCAATAAATGGCAAGAGGTAAGCAACAGCCTTTTTCATTACACGGGCAGATTTTACAACCTGCGGAAGGAACATTTTGCCGGCTCCAAATAGATCACCAACAATGTTCATCCCGTCCATTAACGGACCTTCAATTACTTGAATTGGTCTAGAGTATTTTTGTCGGGCCTCTTCAACATCGGCATCAAGGTATTCAATAATTCCTTTAACTAATGAATGAGAAAGCCTTTCTTCGACACTGGTTTTTCGCCATTCTTCGTTTCTAACAATCTCTTTTCCTTTAGATTTGATGGTGTCTGCAAATTCAACTAATCTCTCGGTAGCGTCATCTCTGCGGTTTAACAATACATCCTCTACAAGAACTAATAGCTCTGGTGGAATTTCCTGATAAACCTCAAGCATACCTGCATTTACAATTCCCATATCTAAACCAGCTTGGATGGCATGGTATAAGAATGCGGAGTGCATAGCCTCTCTAACGGTATTATTTCCTCTAAAAGAGAAGGAAATGTTTGAAACACCCCCACTTACTTTTGCATGAGGCAAGTTCTCTTTAATCCAACGGGTAGCGTTTATAAAATCTACCGCATAATTGTTGTGCTCTTCTAATCCCGTTGCAACGGTAAGGATGTTTGGATCGAAGATGATGTCCTGAGCTGGAAAGCCAATTTCATCAACTAAAATATCGTAAGATCTTTTACAGATCTCTTTTCTTCTTTCAAAATTGTCGGCCTGTCCTTGCTCATCAAAAGCCATTACAACTACGGCAGCGCCATAGGTCATGATTTTGCGTGCACTTTCGCGGAATTTGTCTTCTCCTTCTTTCAGTGAGATAGAGTTTACAATTCCTTTTCCCTGCAAACATTTTAATCCGGCTTCAATAACTGTCCATTTGGACGAATCGACCATGATAGGTAGTTTAGAAATATCAGGTTCTGAAGCGATCAGGTTAAGGAATTTGGTCATTGAGGCTTCCGAATCAATCATACCCTCATCCATATTCACATCGATAACCTGTGCACCACCTTCAACCTGCTGACGAGCAACTGTAAGGGCTGCTTCAAAATCTCCCCCTAAAATTAGCTTAGAGAATTTTGGAGAACCTGTAATATTTGTACGCTCACCAATGTTTACAAAAATGCTTTCTGGAGTAATTGTAACTGGTTCTAGTCCGCTTAAACGCAGGTGTGGTTCTAGCTGAGGTATTTTACGAGGTGTTACATTTTTTGCTTTTGCAGCAATACATCCGATATGCTCTGGAGTAGTTCCACAGCAACCACCAACTATATTTACAAAGCCATGCTGAATGAAATCTTCTACTAGATGAGCCGTTTCATGAGGCATCTCATCGTAAGCACCAAATTCATTGGGCAAACCGGCGTTAGGGTAGGCCGAAACATAGCATCCTGCTTTAGCAGAAAGTTCTTCGATGTGCGGTCTCATATCTTTTGCGCCCAGGGCACAATTGAACCCTATACTCAATGGATTGGCGTGGATTACAGAGTTTAAGAAAGCTTCGGCAGTTTGACCTGATAAAGTTCTTCCAGAAGCATCTGTAATTGTCCCAGAGATCATAATCTCTATTTTACGACCAATTACATTCTCATATTTTTTAATGGCAAATATGGCAGCCTTTGCATTTAAGGTGTCAAAAATGGTTTCAATTAAAAGTAGATCTGAGCCACCGTCAACCAATCCGCGTATTTGTTCGTAATAAGCATCAACTAATTCATCGAAAGTAAGTGCCCTGTATCCTGGGTCATTTACATCCGGAGAAATTGATAATGTTCTATTGGTAGGGCCAACCGCACCAGCCACAAAGCATTTTCTGTCGGGGTTAGCCGCCATGAATTCATTAACGGCCTCTTTGGCTATTTTAGCTCCTTCAAAGCTCATTTCATAGTCAAGCTCTTCCATCTGGTAATCGGCCAGTGAAATACGTTGGGTACTAAAAGTATTGGTCTCAATGATATCTGTACCGGCCTTTAAATATTCGGTATGAATGGCCTTAATGATATCCGGACGGGTAATGTTTAGTAAATCGTTATTACCTTTTACATCACACGGATGATCTTTGAATCGTTCGCCCCTGAAATCTTCTTCAGAAAGGACGTAACGTTGTATCATAGTGCCCATCGCACCATCAATGATCAGGATACGTTTTTCTAACTCTGCTCTAATGTCCATTTTTAATAGTAATATGAGTAGGTAATAAGCTAATGTTGATAGAGGCTACGCCTAAACAAGTGCCGAACTCATTACATACAAAGCTTATTCGAAAAGTCCGGTTTAGGTGACGACTTTAACTTATCTTTCGGGAACCAATAGTTCGTTTCCAGTAGAATGTAGCACCTTGTAAGCACAGGTTGCTAAGACATCGCAGGGTCTAATCCCTCCGTCTTTCTCTATAAGCATTGCAAAGGTGCAACAAAGAAAAATCATTTCCAAAAATTCGGGAAGTAAAGCATATAAAATTGCACGAAAGACGCAATTATTCAGTGTCTTCGGAATATTGTTTTGATAATAAAACAAAAAAGGCCATGCAAATCTGCATAGCCTTTTTGAATATTGTTTGAAAAATAGGTTGTTATTTTCTGCTTCCGAAAATTCTTAATAGAAATAAGAAGATATTTATAAAGTCTAAGTAAAGAGATAAAGCACCCATAATTGCTAATTTCTTAGCGTCAGTAGCAACCATTTGATCTCCATTTTCTTCAAGACCCGCACCTATACGTTTCAGTTTCTGAACGTCGTATGCTGTTAAGGCAGTAAAAATTGCCACGCCGAAGAAGCTCATGATGTAACTAAAGCGATCACTTCCAATGAACATGTTGATAATACCGGCAATAAACAATCCTGCAACACCTACCATTAAAATAGGTCCGAATTTGCTTAAATCTACATCTGTGGTGTAGCCTAAAACTGCCATTATTCCAAATATACCGGCCGCTGCAGCGAAACAAGCTACAATTGAACCAGAAGTATAAATTAGTAATATAAAGCTTAAGCTTACTCCAAGCAACACCGAGAATAAAACGAATACACCTAATAAAGCTCCGTAAGAAAGACGGTTAAAGCCAGCTCCCATTAATAGAACGAGGCCAAGAGGTGCAAACATAGCAATGTAGCCTAAAATAGTTCTTTGTCCTGTTTCAAAGTTAATTAATTGACTTAAGGCTGCAGGAGAAGTTGAAATAAGTAGTGCAGCTAGTGTTGATAAACCAAGCGCTACAAACATCCATAAGAATACATTTGCAAAGAATTTCTTGGCAACCATTCCTCTTTCTTGTTGCACAAAAACAGATTTCTGTGCCCAATCGTAATTATTGTTGTTATCCATGTGTTTTAAATTTATTTAAAGATACTAATAGTTTCATTCTAACAAAAGCTATGCCCCGAGCCTTTTTGTCAGGATTTCTTCAACTTTCTTGAAGAATTGCAATGGTTTTAGCGTTCTCCATGCCATATCGTCAAGTTCACCACCGAAATTAATGTAATAATCGATATTGCCGCTGCGGAATTCATTGATCACGTGCTCCTGGAAATTGATACCTGTGATCCAACCATCTTCAATATCCTGAAACCACTCTTCGTAATAACTGTCTTCAGAAGAGTGAAAGTTCAGTACGTTTTCGCCGACCAATATGAATTTGTTGATGCCTTCATCAATCATCAATTCTATTATTTCGCGTTTTAGTAACATGATGTCGTTTCCAATTGCATCATTCCACTCACCAATAAGTTCTATGATTACGTAATTTCTGTCGTAATCAGCATAGAGCACTTTGAGATACATGGTGCTTGATCCGAAATCATCCCATTGCGGATGTATCAGGAAATTATACAACTGCTTGTCGAAGTAAAATTCCGAGTATTCAGTGTTATAGAAGGGCGAACGCTCATCTTCGGCGGCGATATAATCGTCTCTCCAAAGATAGTAAGGCTCTATTTCGTGCATGGTCGGTTATTTATTAGAGGATTCAACAGCTTTGCGTACACTTCCGTAACGTATAAGTAACTCTTCGGCATGAGGATAATCTATTTTTAATTCGTCCATTACCATGAGTACGCCTCTGTCTACCAGTTTATGATTGGTTAACTGCATGTCGACCATTTTATTGCCTTTCACCTTGCCTAATTTTATCATTACAGTAGTGCTAAGCATATTTAGTACTAATTTTTGTGCTGTTCCTGATTTCATTCTGGTTGATCCGGTTAAAAACTCAGGGCCTACAACAACTTCAACAGGGAAGTCACTTTCTTTGGCTATCGGACCACCTTCATTGCACACAATGCAACCGGTTAAAATACCATTCTTGCGGGCAGTATTTAGTCCGCCAATCACATAAGGGGTCGTTCCTGAGGCTGCTAGGCCAATTAAGCAGTCCTTAGCATCAATGTTAAATTCTTGCAGATCAATCCATGCTTGCTTATCATCGTCTTCTGCATTTTCAACCGCTCTTCTTATCGCAGTATCTCCGCCGGCAATAATCCCTACAACCCAATCAAATGGAACACCAAAGGTAGGTGGACACTCCGAAGCATCAACAACACCAAGTCGGCCGCTGGTACCGGCGCCGATATAAAATAACCTTCCACCCTTCATCATTCGCTCTGCAACTGCTGATGCAAGTTTTTCTATTTGTGGTATTGCTTTTTCAACAGCCTGTGGAACTGTTTTATCTTCATTATTTATACCCTTCAGAATTTCAAGTACAGACATTTGATCAATATTGTTGTACGCTGATTCTTGCTCGGTTACTCTTATCATTGTTCTAATTTTTGTTAAAATTGGCGATTTTCTTGTTAAACCAGAAATAATAGGGGAAATCAATTGCAAATAGGGGAAATGGCACATATTTACCCGTAAAGTCTCCCGATTTTTGCTGTAAAGGAAAAAATACCAAACAAATAAAAATCATAACGGGTTAATTGATTATATGACAGTGTAATTTTATACCTTTACAGTGCCTTTACTAATGAAAAAGAACACCCAATATAATCTTCTAATTGCATTAACTTATTCTGTAACCTTAATAGGTGGTATGTTTTTGGGCTATAAGTTTTTGAAAGATCAAGGTTATACCTTTCAAAAAACTACTTATGTAGCTGATAATAATGCGCAGAAAGTGGATGAGATTCTTCATATCATTAATAGGAACTATGTTGATGAGGTTAATCCAGATAGTTTAAATAACCTTCCTATTGATAGTTTATTGCATAAGCTTGATCCACATAGTGTATATCTCCCTCCTGCTAAGGCAAGTGAATTTGCTGAAACATTAAGCGGAAATTTCGAAGGAATTGGTATTGAGTATTATATTTTGAATGATACTTTGTTGGTTACCAATGTAATTAAAGATGGTCCAGCATTTTTAGCAGGAATAAGACAGGGAGATCGGATCCTTAAAGTTGATACTGTTTTTGTCAGTGGTAAAGCTTTGCCCAGGGAGCAGATGATTGGTAAGATTAAAGGTAGGAAGGGCACGGCTGTAAAATTAACTATTGTGCATCCTGGTAATGCTCTGGCGACTGTATTTACTGTAAAACGTGATAGGGTAAGAGTGAGTAGTATTGATGCTTCATATATGCTGAATAATGATGTGGGCTATTTGAGGATCAGTAAGTTTGGTGCGGATACGGACAGCGATTTTGTGGAATCCATAAGGGGGCTGAAGGCGGTAGGGATGAAAAAACTAGTGCTTGACCTTCGTGATAATGGAGGTGGGTATTTAACAGCGGCTACCGGTTTGGCTAATCAAATTCTTGAAGAAAATAAACTGATTGTATATACAGAAGGAAAGCATGAGCCCCGTACGGATTATGTGGCAACAGGCGGTGGAGAGTTTGAGGACGGTAAACTGGTTGTGCTTATTAATGAAAATACGGCCTCAGCGAGTGAAATCCTAGCAGGTGCGGTTCAAGATCTTAACAGAGGGCTTATTATTGGTCGCCGATCTTTTGGTAAAGGGTTGGTTCAGGAGCAGTTTCCTTTTGTTGATGGGTCAGCATTAAATTTAACGATTGCCCGCTATTATACGCCATCGGGAAGAAGTATACAGAAATCATATAAAGATGGGTATAAAGCTTATCAGGATGAGATTGAGAATCGTTTCAATGATGGAGAGCTTACTTCGAAGAGATTGGTTAAAAAAGACAGTGTGAAAGGTAGAGCGTATGTTGGTGGCGGTATTCAGCCGGATATTTATGTGAAAATGGATACTGTTGGCTATAATAAATGTTATAACATCCTGGCCTCGAAAAGAATACTGCTTGATTTTGTTTATGATGTTTTGGCTAGCAGGTATGCTGCGCCATTCCTTGAGCAGAATCTAGCCACATTTAATGTAAGTGAGATAGATTACCGTGATCTGGTAAAATATATCCAGAACCGCAACGTAATTGTTGACCAGAGGCAGCTTGCTTCGGCGAAGCCGCTTATTTTGAATGATATGAAGGTGCTTTTATGCAAGTATCACTTAGGCGATGCGGGTTATTATAAAGCGCTTAACCTAAGTGATGCTATGGTAAAACAGGCATTAACAAGCTTGCAGTAAGCTTATTTTTGTCTGAAATAAATCTGGATTGGTACTCCGCTAAAATCAAAATGTTCACGAAGCTTGTTCTCAATAAACCTCTTGTAAGGTTCTTTAATGTATTGAGGTAAGTTACAGAAGAAAGCAAACATTGGAGATGTTCCGTTGATCTGTGTGATGTATTTTATTTTGATGTATTTACCTTTTAACGCAGGTGGCGGATAGTTTTCAATGATCGGCAACATTACATCGTTTAATTTAGATGTTGGGATTTTCTTGCCTCTGTTTTTGTGTACTTCTAAAGCAGTTTCAATAGCCTGGAAAATACGTTGTTTAGTTACTACTGAAGTGAAAACAATTGGTACATCAGTAAATGGTTGCAATTTCTGACGGATTTGGTCTTCGAATGCTTTTACTGTTTTGTTGTCTTTCTCAATTAAGTCCCATTTGTTTACAAGAATTACGATACCTTTTTTGTTTTTCTCTGCAAGGTGGAAAATATTTACATCTTGAGACTCTAAACCTTCAGTTGCATCAACCATTAGGATAACCACATCGGCTTCTTCTAATGCTTTAATTGTACGCATTACAGAGTAAAACTCAATGTTCTCTTTTACTTTGGTTTTTTTACGTAAACCGGCAGTATCGATAAACATGAATTCATGACCGAATTGGTTGTAGTGAATATGGATTGAATCTCTGGTCGTACCAGCAATTGGAGTAACAATGTTTCTGTCCTTACCAATCAATGCATTGATTAATGATGATTTACCAACATTTGGTCTACCTACGATAGTGATTTTAGGAAGGGTATTTTCTTCTTCAGGAAGATCCTCGAAGTTTTTTACCACATCATCAAGAAGATCACCTGTTCCTGATCCTGTCATAGACGAGATAGGGTAGATTTCGCCAAGGCCAAATCCGTAAAATACGGCAGCTTCGTTTTGTAATTGGGTATTGTCGACCTTGTTTACTACTGTAAATACAGGTTTTTTACTTCTTCTAAGTAATTGTGCTATTTCGTCGTCAAGGTCTGTAATGCCTGTTGTTACATCAACCATAAACAGTAATACACTTGCTTCTTCGATAGCAATAACTACTTGTTCGCGGATGGCTGCTTCAAAAACATCCTCAGAGTTTGCTACATAACCACCAGTGTCAATTACAGTGAATTGCCTGTCTGTCCATTCAGCCGAGCCGTAGTGACGATCGCGGGTTACACCGCTAAAATCATCAACAATAGCTTTACGACTTTCTGTTAAGCGGTTAAAGAGGGTAGATTTGCCTACGTTTGGTCTTCCGACGATTGCGATAATATTGCTCATGGTGTGTTGTGAATTGTATTAATTATTAAGGGGTTGCAAAGGTAAGCTTAATTTTCGTACCCGAAACTTTTTAAGTAGTTCTTTTTACTTCTCCAGTCTGGAATTACCTTTACAAAGGTTTCAAGAAACACTTTTTGATCCAAAAATTTCTCAATATCCTTACGCGCTTCCATTCCTACTTTCTTAAGGCTAGCGCCTCCTTTACCTATTAGTATGTTTTTTTGAGAATCACGTTCTACTATAATTTCAGCGCTGATTCTGGTGATATTTTCCTCTTCTTTAAAGGCAGTAACTACTACCTCTGTGCTATAAGGTATTTCTTTCTGATAGTTGTTAAAAATCTTTTCTCTGATGATCTCAGAAACGAAGAACCTTTGGTTGCGATCTGTCAGGTCTTCTTTGTCATAAAAAGGAGCATGTTCCGGTAAATGATCTAATATCATGGTAAGAATGCCTTCAAGGTTGTATTGATGAAGTGCTGAGATGGCGTAAATATGCTTTGGATTTAACTTCTCCTGCCAATATGCTGATTTTTCCTCTACCTGCTCCTGAGTTGCATTGTCAATTTTGTTGATTAGTACAATCATCGGGATTGTAGTGTTGATGATTTTTTCTAATACATCATTCTCGTCGTGTTGTTCATTAATGTCAGTAACAAACAAGATAAGATCTGCATCGGTAAGTGCTCCTTTTACAGAACTCATCATCGAATCTTGTAGACCATATCTCGGTTTTATGATGCCCGGGGTGTCAGAAAAAACTATTTGATAATCTTCTTCATTAACAATTCCTAAAATACGGTGACGGGTTGTTTGGGCTTTCGGAGTAATGATCGAAAGCTTTTCGCCCACCAGGGCATTCATTAAGGTTGATTTACCCACGTTGGGCTTACCTATGATACTTACAAAACCTGCTTTATGCGACATAAAAATATTTTTTAAAATAAATTTGCACCGCAAAGAAACGAATTATATCTTTGCATTCCAATTCGGGAGAAGAGTTAAGGATTTAACAAAAACTCCAAAATTGTATATAGTGCGGGGTGGAGCAGTTGGTAGCTCGTCGGGCTCATAACCCGAAGGTCATCAGTTCGAGTCTGGTCCCCGCTACCAAAAGGTTCGCAGCTTTATTAAAGCTGAGGCAACCAAAAATG